>Ga0210394_10000075_pt1 | contig 242997 bp, 211 predicted proteins | sample IncBWC12MmetaG_FD_160121 | JGI IMG/M metagenome (GOLD analysis project Ga0210394, IMG submission 160121) | Forest soil microbial communities from Barre Woods Harvard Forest LTER site, Petersham, Massachusetts, United States - Inc-BW-C-12-M | ecosystem: Environmental > Terrestrial > Soil >... | reverse complement strand
GCCGCTATCGCGGCCTGTCAGAACTTGCTTATCCGTTTCACGACCGCGTCATTCACGTCACCAACTGCGGACGCATCTGTCTGCACCGCAAAAAAATTAATCTCAGCACGGTCTTTGCGGGACAAGCCCTGGGGATCAAAGAAGTCGAAGAAGGTATTTGGCTGGTCAGCTTTATGGAGTACGATCTCGGCTACATCGATCTGGAGGAAAAAACTCTGCAGCCTCTCGACAACCCTTTTGGCCCAAAAGTGTAACCTATGTCTCCGGTACGATCTGTCACCTATGTCTCCGGGCCGGACCGAAGGATTCTGGAGCGGGCGATGGGAATCGAACCCACGTCCGAAGCTTGGGAAGCTTCTATACTGCCATTGTACGACGCCCGCTCGTTTCCAATTGTACTCAGGAATGGTTTTTCCGTACAGGGCTTTGCGTGAGCCTGCAATAGGCGATGCCACGCGATCAAGCATTCTACCCGTGGCTTGCCAATACTATTCGCCGGCCTTGGTTGCCAGCGCTTCCACCACGGCGATATTTTGCAGCAGCTCCTGCGGCAGGCCGTGCCTGTCCTTTAAGTACTCCGTGCTGTTGTAGGAAACCCAGACCTTCCCCTGGCTGTCCTCCCAAACCAATATCTTCAAGGGAAGATCGATCGCAATGCTGGGAGCAGCCACCATCAAAGGCGTTCCTGCTTTGGGGCTGCCGAAAATCAACAGCTTGGTGGGACGCATCTTCATTCCAACTTTTTCGGCTTCGCCGCTGTGATCCACCAGCGCAAACAGCGTGACGCCCTTAGCTTGAAGAATAGTCTTCAGTTTTTCCACCGTCTGGTCCACCGAGTGCCTGCTCGGTTTATCGATGATTCCTTTGCCTCCGGCCAGTGCTTCCTTACTGGATCCCGATGCCATAGTTACCCCCTCAACAGTTTCAGATTGAATGTTCGCGGAACCGCGAACGGAAATCAGATAGATGGCCATCGCCAGTCCGACGAGCGCAAGAAACAAGGCGGTCGCAACGGCCTGCCTTAACGAACCGGAGCTTGCGGTTTCTCCTCGCTCCAGTTCACCAACCAATCGAACATGGCGCCACGCCGAAGAGAGATTCACGACTACTCCCACAGCAATGAGCGCCGTGCCAAACCACAGCGAAATTCCATAAGACGGTACGGAGGGAACATGGTCGATGATCCGGAATTGTTGCAGGAAAAGCCCGAACCGCGCCACAACGAACCCAAACCCCATCAGCGCAAGTCCGGTCCGAATCCACGCTAGAAACGTTCGCTCGGCCGCCAAGTAATCGCGCAGGTCCGCTTTCCGCCCAGTTTCTGGTAAAGAATTCATTTTGCTCTCCGTCGTGCGCCCTCGACGACGGCCGCGATTCTTCAAACGCCCTGATATACCAGGGCGAGAAATCGGCTGGGATTCATGAACGATTGGCCCCACTGCTCATCCGTGCGAGTACTCGGTTTGGCCGCCACAACTTCCCCCAAAGTCTTACCTTGCTTCTTGAGCGTGGCCACTTTCTCGCGAATTTCAACCAGCACGTCCCGGAAAAGCATCAGGTCAGCTTTGCCGCCCACGGCACCGTGCCCAGGGATGACGATCGTCTTGTCAGTCACTTTCGCGATGTTTGCTTCCGCTGCGCGAATCTGCCCGTCAATGCTGCCTCCCGTCGAGTAGTCGATAAACGGGTAATTGCGATTCCAGAAAGTATCTCCGGTATGGAAAATGTCAGCCTCTACGAAGTGCACGGAAATGTCCGAATCCGTGTGAGCCGGCGAGTAATGCTTAAGAGCCAGCGTTGCGCCGTTCACCTGCAGAGTGTGCTCTTCTTTGAACACACTGGAAGGAATCGCACCCGCCGGCGCCGCCGGAAACATGTAATGCCAGCCTTCTACGCGCGTATCCTTCATTAGGTGCTTGCGCGTATTCTCGTGCGCCAGGATGCTCGCTCCGCCTTCGTGCACCCAATCGTTGCCGCCGGTATGATCGAAGTGCCAGTGCGTGTTGATCAACTGTTTGATGGGGTCCGCATTGATACTCGCGAGAGCTTCGGTAACGTTTGGGCGGGAAGTGACGATCTCCGCGTCCACGAGCAGCTTTCCGTCGGGCCCGCTTAGAACCGCGATATTTCCGCCCGCTCCCAAGAGAACGCTGATATTGCGGCGAAGCGTTTGCACCCTGACCTTCGCCGTGGCCGCTTCCTTTAACGCATCTACAACGAGATGGTCCTCCTCGGCAAATGCGTCGCGTGGTGCGAGCCAAGCGGCCGCGGCAGCAAGACTGGCCGACGCGAGAAACTGACGGCGGGCCAACACAGTTTTAAGTTCAAAGGTCATTGCCGCCCCTTTCCCATCGCCTGTTTTTCAACACTTTCTGTGGGTGTCGCACCGTGCGTTACTGCTGCCAGCCCCCGCCAAGCGCCCGGTAGAGTTGGACGAGGCTTTGGTACTCCGTGCCGCGCGCCCCCGCGAGTGTAAGTTCAGCCGCATAGAGCGACCTTTGGCCATCGAGCACTTCGAGGTATGTGGTGGTCCCCCCCTGGTAGCGCATGGTGGAGAGGCGGACAGATTCCTGCAGATCTGCAACGGTATCCTGCTGGCGGACGCGCACCTGATGGAACTTCTGATATCCAATCAGCGAATCGGACACGTCCCCGAAGGCGCGCTGGATGGCTTGCCGGTACGCAAGCAAAATCTGCTGGTGCTCTGACTCAGCCAGTTTTAAATTCCCGCGCAACGCCCCTCCCGTGAAAATCGGCTGACTCACTTGCCCGCCGTAAGACCAGATTCCCAGCTGCGTGCTCATCAGGCTCGAGAAAACGCTGCTGCGCCCGAAAGCGCCGCCGCCGGACCCGGTGAGCGAAATTTGCGGAAAGAATTGCGCCTTTGCGACGCCAATCTCGGCATTTGCGGCAACGAGATTCTGTTCCGCTTCGCGTATATCCGGCCGGCGTTCGATCAAAGCTGACGGTAAGCCCGGCGGCACTTCGGGGGGCAGCGACTGCTCCACCAGAGGGCGGCCGCGCAGAACGGCCTGCGGATAATTGCCCAAAAGAATACTGATAGCATCTTCCTCCTGCGCGATTTGCCGCTCCAGATCCGGAATCTGTGCATTGGCGGTATCCAGAACCTGCTGCGCCTGAAGCACATCCAGTTTTGTGGCAACCCCGCGCTCAAGCCGCAGCCTTGTCAGTTTGACGGAATCGATTTGCGTGTTGACCGTGTCATGCGTGATCTGGAGCTGCAGGTCGAGTTGCAGAAGCGTGAAGTAATCGCTGGCTACGTCGCTGACAAGGGTCAAAATCACCGTCTGTTGCGCATCTTGCGTGGCCAGCAGTTCCGCACGCGCCGCTTCGTTTGCGCGGCGCAGACGGCCGAAGAAGTCCAGCTGAAACGCGGCATCCCCCGTGAGGGTCAAAAAATTGAACTTGCTTTGAAAGTTGGATTCTTTTCCGCCGCTAAAGTTGGCGCCGGCCTGCACTTGAGGAAATAAGCTGGAGCGGGTGATCGCAAGTTGCGCGCGAGCGGCATTGATGCGCTCCGTGGCGATCTGCAGATCGTAGTTCCGCTTCAGCGCCGTGCGAATCAGTTCTTGCAATTGCGGATCCTGGAACACTTGCCACCAGGGGAGATCCGCATAAGAGGCCGCCTGGGCCGGGACCTGCGTGTTCTCGCTTAGATCACGGAAGGCCGTTGGGGTTTGAACGGCAGGCCGGTGATAATTCGGGCCAACCATGCAACCTGCGAGAACCCCGCAGGCCATTACCAGCATCCACAAAGGAATCAATTTTTTCATGCGCGTCTCCCTCGCTCTTTCGGCGCACTCGTCGCACTGAGGTTCATCTCAATCTCCCGGTGCCGGTGCAGGTTCCGCGGGAATGCTTCCCGTGGCGTGTTCTTTGCCGGCGCCTGACCATTTTTCAACCAAATAGAAGATCGCTGGGATAAAGAAAATTCCAAGCGCGCTCGCGGCGATCATGCCACCGATAACCGTGGTGCCCATGATCTGCCGGGCAACCGACCCGGCGCCGCTCGCCGTCCATAGCGGGACGCAACCGAGAATGAACGCGAAAGACGTCATCAGAATCGGCCGGAGGCGCAGTCGGGCTCCCTCGAGCGCGGCATCTGCCAAAGGCTTCCCCTTCTCGAACTGATCCTTGGCAAACTCCACGATGAGAATCGCGTTCTTCGCGGCCAGCCCGATGAGCATGACTAGCCCAATTTGCGAGTAGACATCGCTCTCAATCTGCACCAAGTAAGGTGGGTAGAAGATGCTGACCACAAAGCGGCGCAGCCACAACACTGCAAACGCGCCGAAGATTGCGACCGGCGTACTGAGCAGAACGCTGAACGGCAGCGTCCAGCTTTCATAGAGCGCGGCCAGGATCAAGAAAACGAACAATAGAGAAAGTCCGAAAATCACTGAGGCAGGCACGCCTTCGCGCGCTTTCTGCTCCTGGAAGGACATACCAGAGTAGTCGAAACCCATTTCGTGGGGCATGCTCTGCTTGAATACTTCTTCTAATGCCGCAGTGGCTTGATCTGCGCTATAACCAGGCGCGGCGCTGCCATTGATTTGAGCGGAACGGTATTCGTTGAATCGCAGTAGGAACTCAGGACCCAAACGCGGCTTTACATCGACCAGCGTAGAAAGCGGAACGTTTTGTCCCTGGTTGTTGCGAACATAGAATTGCCCGACATTCTCCGCCTTCGCACGCTCGTCCCCTTCCGCTTCGATGTACACCTGCCACTGGCGGCCAAAGCGGTTGAAATAGTTGATGAAATAACCGCCCATGAAAGCCTGGATGGTCTTGTAGACGTCGCTAAGGTTCACGCCTTGCTTCAAAACTTTGTCGCGGTCCACGTTGACGAACTCTTGCGGCGCATTGGGCAGGAAAGTCGTACTTAGGCTGGCGATCTCCGGTCGTTTGCGAGCGGCTTCCAGAAAGACGTTCAGGTTTTTGGCCAGGAATTGAACATCACTGCCGGAACGGTCTTCCAACATGAACGTAAAGCCGCCGGCGGTTCCCACACCCGGAATCGCCGGCGGAGAAAACCCGAACGCCACGGCACCCGGCAGCTTGCTCAACTGCTGATTCAGATGCGCCTTAAGGGTTTGAAACTGCTCTTCACGCGTCTTGCGCTCATCCCACAGCTTGAAGTTCACGAAGAACGTCGCGTTGTAAGTGGTGCGCGCAAAGCTCAGTAAGCTGAATCCGACGAAGCAGGTGGACTGCGCAACACCCGGCGTATTCATGATGATTTTTTCGACTTGGTCGACGACCGCATTGGTACGCTCGAGCGAAGCCCCGCTCGGAAGTTGCATGCTGACGTAGGCGTAGCCTTGGTCTTCGTCGGGAAGGAAACTCGTCGGGACGCGGTTGGCGAAAAAGCCGCCTGCCGCGGCAAAAACAACCAGCAGCACGACGACTACCGCGGTTTTCTTCACCAGGACGGCGCTCCACCCTACATAGCCCTCGGTGGCACGCTCAAAAACGCGGTTAAACCAGTCAAAAAATCGCTGGAGCAACCCTCGGCTCGGCGTTTTTGGCTTAAGGAGCAGCGCCGCCAGCGCTGGACTGAGCGTCAGCGCGTTAAACGCGGAAAGCAAAACCGAAATCGCGATCGTCACTGCGAATTGCTGGTAAAGCTTTCCGGTGATTCCGGGAATAAACGCGGTCGGCACAAACACGGCTGACAACACCAGCGCAATTCCTACGACCGGACCGGAGAGCTCCTCCATGGCTTTCAAAGCCGCTTCTTTCGGCGTCAGGCCCTCCTCGATGTGACGCTCGACACCTTCGACCACGACGATCGCGTCGTCGACCACCAGCCCGATCGCCAGCACGAGACCAAATAAAGAAAGCGTGTTGATGGAGAATCCAAATACGGGAAAGAGAACGAAGGTTCCGACGAGCGAGACGGGCACGGCTAGCAGCGGAATCAAAGTGGCGCGCCAGCCCTGCAAAAAGATATAAACCACAAGGATTACCAGAGCCAGCGCGATCAACAGTGTGATCACAATCTCCTTGATGCCCTCGGTGACGGCCCGCGTAGTGTCTAGGGCAACGACAAAGTCCAGGTCCTCTGGAAAGCGCTGTTTCATCTGGCTCATTAGCTTGTTCGCAGCGGCCGCAGCCTGAACCGCATTCGAGCCAGGAATTTGATAGAGCGCAAGGCAGGCGCTGGGCTTGCCATTGTAGCGCCCGGCGATGCTGTAGTCCTGCGATCCCAACTCGATGCGAGCCACATCACGCACACGAACAGTGCCGCCATCAGGCGTTTCGCGCACCACGATCTGTCCAAATTCTTCGGGCGACACAAGCCGGCTTTGCGCCAGAACTGCATAGGTAAATTCCGTGCCCTTGGGAGCAGGCTCGCCCCCCGCTTTTCCGGCTGGGTTGACGGTGTTTTGCGCTTGAACAGCGCTGATGATATCGGGAACAGTAACGCCGAGCTTTGCCAGCTGGTCGGGCTTCACCCACATACGCATCGCGTATTGCCCCGCGCCGAACACATTGACTATACCGATACCGTAGGATCGGAGCAGCGGATCGACAAGATTGATGTAGGCGTAGTTGGCCAGAAACGTGGCGTCATAAGTTCCGTGGGGAGAGTAGAGGTCGAACAATATCAAAGGTGCGGTGGGGGACTTGCGCACGGTGATTCCATAATTGTTAACGTCCACTGGAAGCTGAGAGGCGGCTTGCGTCTCGCGAGATTGCGCGAGAATGAAGTCGTTGTTGGGGTCGGTCTTCGCGTCGAAGTCGACGATTAAGGTGGTCGACGAGTTTCCGGTGGTATTTAGCGAATACATGTAGTTCATGTTGTCTACGCCGCTCATTTGCTGCTCGAGAGGCGTGGCCACGGCTTGTTCCAGGGTTTGCGCGTCGGCACCGACGTAGGTGGCGAGAATTTGAATTTCCGGCGGCGCAATGTTGGGGAACTGTGCAATCGGAAGACTAAGGACCGTCAAGGTGCCAACGAGCACCAAGACGATGGAAATCACCATGGCAACAATGGGACGATTGATGAAAAATTTTGACATGGCTTATTTTCCCTTTGCTTCCTGCGCGCCAAAGGGCTTGGGATTCACCTGCGCACCGGGGCGCACTTTCTGAATGCCTTCAGCAACCACTTTCTCCCCGGGTTTCAACCCCTCCGCGACAATCCACTCAGTGCCAACGCGATCGCCCACGGTAATCGTTCGAATGCTTATCTTGTTGTCGCCGCCCACAACCGCAACCTGGTAACCGCCCTGAAGCTCCGTCACCGCACGTTGCGGAACCAACAACGCACCCTGCTGAAGCCGAACCACCGCTCGAACCTTCCCGTACCCACCCGGACGCAGGATATTTCCTGGATTCGAGAAGAGTCCAGCAAGTCGAATCGCTCCCGTGCCTTCATTCACTTGGCGGTCTGCAAAGTAGAAGCTCCCCTCAAGGGGATACGTGGAGCCGTCCGCCAAAATCAGCTGTAGTCGCAGATTCTTGTCCGCCGCCTGCCGTGATGTTTCGGTCGGAAACCGCTTCCTCCATGCCAGATACTGCGGCTCGCCGACGGTAAAATAAACCTTGATGGGGTCAACAGTGGACACGGACGTGACGGGCCCGCTGCTCAAATTGACCAGGGCGCCCACCTGAAGTTGCGCTTGCCCGGCGATCCCATCGATCGGCGCAACCAGCCGCGTGAAATCCAGATTAATCTTCGCCGTTTCAACGGCTGCCTCGGCGGTCTTTATTTGAGCCTCCGCTGTGGCTACCGTCGCCTTGGCTGCCAGGTTGTTTTGCACAGCGTTGTCCAAATCCTGCTGACTGGCAGCTTGCTCTCGCGCGAGAGGGGTGTAACGGTTGACGTCAAGTTCCGTCCGGCCTTGCACTGCCTGGGCATTGGCAAGTGCAGCTTTGGCCTGGGCCAACTGTCCTTCCGTCTGGTCCAGCACCGCTTGAAATGGGCGCGGGTCAATCTCGAATAGCAATTGCCCCTTCTTGACAAACGCGCCTTCCTGGTAGCCCTGCCTCAAGAGGTAGCCCGTGACTTGAGCTCTCACATCGGCATTTGTGAATCCATCGAGCGTCCCAATCCACTCACCGTAGATCGGCACGTCCTTCTGCTCAACCTGCACAACTTCAACGTCCGCTGGTGCGCCTGACTGTGCTCCTGATACTTGTTTTGGGCGGACCGCCCCGATGATCACCGCAGCGACGAATAAAACAAGCACCCCGCCAATCCAGAATTTGTATTTCAAAAGCGTGTTCATGGCCCCTCCACCGGTGACACCCTACCCCGGAATCGAGGCTCTCTGTTTCCGCCTCGGACGGGATTGGATAGGTTGATGCTATACCTCGCGAAGAAGATACAGTCAATCCCTCAATGCGCCTGAGCAGGCTCACGCTGCATTGGCGGCTTCCGCGGGGAACCGCTTTGCCACCAGAACTCAAAGGACTATACAATCACCATCACTACAATCTGCGTCGCGAGAAACGACCCCTTCAACTTTGATTTGTCGTGATTTGTTCCTTCACTAGTAAAGCCGAACTCGCAGCGTTTGGAATGCTTTGCGCTGAGGCTGCGCCATTTAGCAGCAGGGCCAACGCCGGTGGCTCTCGCCACCGACGTCCTTGCCTGCACCCCTTGATGGCTCCGCTCAGTACTCCAGCTACGCCGATGCCGAAGCCGCGCCTTTAATGAACGTCAGCAAGTCACCGTTAATCTGGTCCGCGTTGGTCGCCGGCATCCCATGCGGAAAGCCCGGATAAACCTTCAGCGTTGATTTTTTCAGCAGCTTCGCCGACAACGGCCCCGCGGCCACGATCGGCACGATCTGATCGTCGTCCCCATGCATCACCAGCACGGGAATCTCAATCTTCTTCAGGTCTTCCGTGAAGTCCGTCTCCGAGAACGCCTTAATGCAGTCGTAATGCGCCTTCATCCCACCCATCATGCCCTGCAGCCACCAGTGCTCGCGAATCCCCTCCGAAATCTTCGCGCCCGGCCGGTTGTATCCGTAGAACGGCAGGGTGATGTCCTTGTAGAACTGCGCCCGGTTGGCTGCAAGCGCCGCGCGAAGGGCATCGAAGGCCGCCACCGGTTGACCCGTAGGATTCTTTTCCGTCTTCAGCATGAGCGGCGGCACGGCGCTGATCAGGGCCGCCTTCGCGACACGCTTGCTGCCATGCCGTCCCAGGTAGCGCGCCACTTCGCCGCCACCTGTCGAGTGCCCCACCATGATCGCGTCCTTGAGATCGAGCGCTTCGAACAACTGCGCCAGATCGTCCGCATAGGTGTTCATCTCGTTGCCGTCCCACGTCTGGCTCGACCGGCCATGTCCTCGCCGGTCGTGCGCGATGACGCGATAGCCGCGCTGCCCGAAGAACAGCATCTGCCCGTCCCAGTCGTCCGCGCTGAGCGGCCATCCATGTGAGAAAACAATCGGCTGGCCTGCACCCCAATCCTTGTAATAAATCTGTGTTCCATCTTTTGTTGTGATCGTCGCCATATGGTGCACTCCTTTTGTGTCTCTATCCCCCGAGAATCCGGAGAATTCCTGTTTTGCGGCTACAGCGATCCGGCAGGTAGTGAAGCATCGGCGCGTACTATGTGGGAGCAGAACCACCCGATACATCACGACATGGAACGATCTTTCCCTACCTCTTCCGTTCGTCGCCCGCATACCACTATCGTGTAATCGGGGACCGCCTTTTGTGTCCCGACATCTGCCCTAACCCTAACCACTCGGCGGCTCCTGCCGGCTAACCCCTTTGACCGCACTACCCCGGGTTCCCGCCAGCCTCTTGGTGAACCACTCTCTGGAATTGGCTCATCCAAGTCAGGGAGTCCTTGAGGGCCTATTCCTCACAGCAGCAGTTTCCCAAGTGACCATAAAGAAAGGAAAAACCACCCCATGCTATTCTTCTGGCTTTCTGTAAGGGGTAAACTTCGGGGCATTCGCGGTTGTAGTCGAAATCTCACCGCGTCGACCTGAGGCCAGCCATGGCGTCGTCCAAATTCTATTTGCGGAAGGCCCGGCCAGCCATGCGACGGTACAGTCTCGCAATCGCTTCCGTTGCGCTCTCACTGGGAGCGGCCCTCGTTCTGCAGCGCTACCACTTTCGCGGCGTCGAATTCCCGCTCTTCCTCTTTGCCATTGCCTTAACCGTCTGGTATGCGGGGGTCGGCCCGGCGATTGTTGCGGTCGTCCTTTCGAGCGTAGCCTTCGACTACTTCTTCACGGAGCCTTTGTACACCCTGTACGTTAGACGGTCTGACCTTCCCTACTACATCATTTTCATTCTGTTTGCATCACTTCTCACCTGGTTCAGCGCGGTTCGCCGCCGCGTCGAACGCCAACTTCTGCAATCCCGCGACGAACTCCAGCAGGAAGTCGCTCTACGAACCCAGCAGGCCAGCCTTCTCAATCTCACGCACGACACCATTTTCGTTCGTGATATGTCTTTCGTCATCACCTACTGGAATCGGGGGGCCCAGGAATTGTACGGATGGGCCGCGCAGGAAGCGATTGGGAGTCGCTCCGACGATCTTCTGGCGACCATCTTCCCGGCGCCCCTCGAGGACATCCTTTCAGAGCTGCTGCGCGTGGGGCGCTGGGAGGGGGAACTCAAGCGTAAGAAAGCCGACGGGACCGAAGTGTCTGTCGCTAGCCGCTGGTCGTTGCGCCTTGACGAACAGCAGCGCCCCGTGGCCATCATGGAAACGAGTAATGACATCACCGAGCGCAGGCGCCGGGAGGAGGAAATTCGCGGCCTCAACCAGCAACTAGGGAGGCGCTCCGCGGAACTTGAAGTCGTCAATAAGGAGCTGGAGGCTTTTGCCTATTCCGTCTCCCACGACTTGCGTGCCCCTCTTCGTCACATGTCGGGATACGCCGAGCTCCTTCAGAAAAAGGTGTCTTCCCTTCTAGACGAGAAGAGCCACCGCTATATGGAGATGATTCTCGAGTCGGCAAAACGTATGGGCAACCTGATTGACGACCTCCTGGCCTTCTCCCGCATCGGCCGTGCGGAAAAGCAAAAGACCCTCGTCAACTTGGACCAATTACTAAAGGACGTCCTCGGAGAACTGCGCCAAGAGACGCAGGGCCGCGATATTGTTTGGAAAATCGACACACTTCCGGTTTGTTACGGCGACCGTTCCATGCTGCGGCTCGTTCTTGTCAACCTCCTTTCCAATGCCGTCAAGTTCACCCGCTTGCAGCCGCAGGCTAAAATCGAGATCGGGTGCGGCGACGGAAGCAAAGATGAGATAGTAGTCTTCGTCCGGGACAACGGAGCTGGCTTCGATATGAAGTACGTAAAGAAACTCTTTGGCGTCTTTCAACGTCTGCATCAAACCGAAGCGTTTGAAGGGACCGGCATCGGCCTCGCGACCGTTCAGCGCATCATCCATCGTCATGGTGGCCACGTTCGGGCCGAGGGCGCAGTCGACCAGGGCGCAACTTTCTATTTTTCAATTCCTAAATCTTAGAACGCGGAGAGTCTACCTATGGACATGCTGGGACGCATTTTGATGGTGGAGGACGACCCCAAAGACGTCGAGCTCACCCTGACGGCCCTGGAGGAATACAATCTCGCCAACGAGGTCGTGGTCACTCGGGATGGCGAAGAAGCCCTGGATTACCTCCATTGCCGGGGGAAGTTCAAGACCCGCTCCAGTGACAACCCCGCTGTCATTTTGCTGGATCTCAAACTGCCTAAAATCGACGGTTTGGAAGTTTTGCAACAAATCAAGAGCGACGAAAAGCTCAAAATAATTCCTGTCGTTGTGCTCACCTCCTCCCACGAGGAAAAGGACATGGTCGCCAGCTACAAACTCGGCGTCAACGCTTACGTCGTTAAGCCGGTGGATTTTCATGAATTTGTAAATGCCATTCGGGAACTGGGCGTCTTCTGGGCCGTCATCAATCAGCCCCCGCCCGGTAGCGTCAGGAAGTAAGCATGCCCAAGCCTTTGAGGGTTCTCTCCCTGGAAGACGATCCTAAGGATACGGATCTGATTCAGGAACTTCTGGCCGCAGGCGAAATCGTCTGCGAAGTGATACGGGTAGAAACTCAGCATTCCTTCCTGGCGTCCCTCGCACAGGGCGGAATTGATCTGATACTCGCGGACTACAGCCTCCCTTCCTTCGACGGTCTCTCTGCATTGAAACTGGCACTGAAGGCTTCCCCCGACGTGCCCTTCCTCTTCGTTTCGGGAACGCTCGGCGAAGAAGTCGCCATCGAAGCCCTCAAAATTGGCGCAACCGATTACATTCTGAAAACGCGCCTGTCGAGGCTCATTCCATCGGTGCTTCGCGCCTTGCGGGAAACCACGGAAAGAGCCGAGCGCAAGCGCGCCGAGGAATCCCTGCGCCAGAGCGAGGCGTACCTCGCGGAAGCCCAGCGTCTCAGTCGTACAGGAAGTTTCGGCTGGAACGTTTCCACAGGAGAAATCGTTTGGTCCGCCGAAACTTTCCGAATCTTCGATTACGATCCTGTGACCACGCCTACGGTCGAGCTGGCGATTGCGCGCGCTCATCCGGATGATCGAATGTTTGTCCGCAAGACCATCGAGCGCGCGGCAGCCGAGGGCGCCAGCTTTGATTTCGAGCACCGTTTGATGATGCTCGATGGTTCCCTGAAAACCCTGCACGTCGTGGCACATCCCTCGCCAAGTGACGAACCCGGCGGCCTGCTATTCGTTGGAGCAGTTACGGACATCACCGAAAGCAGGCGCGCCGAACTAGCCCTGCGGAGGAGCGACGGCTACTTGGCCGAGGCACAAAAGTTGACGCATACGGGCAGTTGGGCGTGGAATGTCCGCACCCGCGATACCTTCTGGTCGCTCGAGATGTTTCGCATCCTTGGATACGATCCCGAGAACACCACGCCCTCTCTGTCTCGCTTTCTGGAAAGGGTTCACCCCGAAGACCGCCCGATGATTGAACAGAGGGAGAAAGAGGAGTCCACGCAGACGAATAGGGTGGATTCTGGTGTTGATTATCGTATCGTTCTTCCGGACGGAACCATAAAGCACCTCCACTCTGTCGCTCACACTGTGCTGAATGACTCGGGCGTACCCGCTGAAGTTGTCGGCACAACCATGGACATCACAGAGCAGCACCAGGCCAGAGCTGCTCTGGAAACCGCCTTTGAACAAATCAAAGCGCTACGGGACCAGCTCTACCATGAAAACATCGCCCTGCGCGAAGAGATCGATCGCTCTTCCATGTTTGAGGAGATCGTCGGCGAATCCCGCGCTTTGCAAGGCGTCCTCGCACACGTAGTAAAGGTCGCGCCGACCGATTCGACTGTCCTGGTAACCGGCGAAACTGGAACGGGCAAAGAGCTCATTGCCCGCGCAATCCACAAACGCTCGCACCGCTCCTCGCGCGCCTTTGTAAGTGTGAATTGCGCGGCTGTTCCACCCTCCTTAATCACTTCCGAACTCTTCGGCCATGAGAAGGGCGCCTTCACCGGCGCAACCCAGCGGCGCCTCGGCCGCTTCGAATTGGCGGAGGGCGGCACCCTCTTCATCGATGAAGTCGGCGAACTGCCTCCGGAAACCCAAACCGCCCTTCTCCGTGTTTTGCAGGAGCGCGAGTTCGAACGTCTCGGCGGCTCCAAGGTGATTCGCGCAGACGTACGCGTAATTGCCGCCACCAATCGTGACTTGGAGGACTCCATCGAAGCCGGAACGTTCCGTGAGGACCTGTTCTACCGCCTAAACGTCTTTCCGATGGAGATGCCGCCGCTGCGCGAAAGAAAAGAAGATATCCCCCTCCTGGTCGAGTATTTCATCGATCGCTACGCTAGTAAGGCCGGAAGGAAGTTTCGCGGCATCAATCGCATGACACTCGACACGCTCAAGGCTTACGCCTGGCCCGGCAACATTCGTGAACTTCAAAACGTCATCGAGCGCTCCGTCATCGTCTGCGAAACGGAGAACTTCACCGTGGATGAGAGTTGGCTCTCTCGTAGGCCCGGCCCTGCCGAGTCGGCTGGTCCGACACTCTTGAAACTGCCTCCCTCCCAGGAGAAGAAAACCATCGAGGCCGCCCTGGCCGATGCTCGTGGCCGAGTCTCGGGCCCCGCCGGCGCTGCCGCCAAGCTGGGCGTCCCTCCTTCGACGCTCGATTCAAAGATCCGCGCCTTTAAGATCAATAAGCACCGCTTCAAGACTGCCTAGCCCTCCGCCAATTCTCACTTCCATAACTACGAATTTCGTAATTTCACGATTTTCGTGATCTTCTGAACACCGCAATTCCCTTCTTTTTCAGTGCTTTACCAATGGCCCTGCATTTGCTACCCCCCTCTGGGATGTTGAGAATTCAAAAATCGGAAGACCAAGCATCCGCGATCTTCGCTCTCAGCGGCCGGATTGAAGGGACGAATCTCCCCGAGTTACAGGCGCTCTTCGATTCCGAACCACTACCCGCTGACATGGCACTTGACCTGGAGGAGTTAAGGCTCGTTGATCGCAAAGCCGTAAGGTTTCTTGCAGCCTGTGAAGCTCGGGGTATTCAGCTGAGGCATTGCCCGTCTTATATTCGCGAGTGGATCCAAACAGGGAGGGATACAAATCATGAACCTCTATCGTGAGCCGTCTCCGAATGTCATGCGTCAATCCACGTCTACCCGGGATGCCATCGCCTGGGCCACCGAGCGGATCCAAACGAACTTCCATCGCCGGGATATCCGGCAACTGGATCGCGAACTCAAACTTCGCCTCGAAGAGCGCCTCAAAGAGCGCGGCCGCATCGCGCGCGAATTGCACGATACTTTGTTCCAAGGGTTTCTCGGGGCCTCCCTGATTCTTCAGGGCGCCGTGGAGCAAACTCCCGCCGATTCGCCCACCAAAGCTTCCCTCAATCGCGTCCTGCAGCTGATGCATCGTGTCATCGACGAGGGCCGCGACGCCCTGCACGAGCTGCGGTCCTCTCCCCCCTCCTCTCTCAGTTTGGAAGAGTCGTTTTATGGCCTCTGGGAGGAGCTCGCACCGGCAGGCGTTCACTTTCGAATTCTCATCGAGGGGCTGCCCAAGACTTTGAAACCCGCCATCCAGGAGCAGCTCTTCTTGATCGGGCGCGAAGCGATCCTCAACGCCTTGCGGCACTCGGGATCCTCCAATATCGAAGCAGTGATTGAATATTCGCCTCGCCGTTTGCGTCTAGTTGTGCGAGATGATGGCTGCGGGGTCGATCCACAGGTGGTATCGTCCGGTCGGGACCTGCATTGGGGTCTTCAGGGAATGCGCGAGCGCGCAGCCACTATTGGTGCCCAACTCCGGATCTGGAGCAGGCTGGGCGGCGGAACCGAAGTCGAGGTTTCGGTTCCCGTCCAGGCTATCACCGAAAGCAGTGCTTCATTCTCCGGCCTCAACTCCGAAGTCTAAGAACCCATTCGCCCCGGCGGGAAGCCCGGGGCTCTTGATACCCTCACCTTCCTCTCGCGGGCGCCTGACCCCCTGACATCTCTCTGTGTCGCATCAGCCATCCTCGGAAACGCGCAAATCATCTTGCAGCAACACTCCCGTAATCTGCTTCAGTCGAAACTTACACATGTTCACAACCGCTGTCCTGATTCACGACTGCGAAAATCCCCTCGCCACAACAAATCTTTTTCGTGTCGGATTGGCGGAAACCCTGCAAGACCTCATCGAATGCCAGCGCCTCCGCTATCTCGTCTTCAATTGCGAACTCGGCGAAGGATTGGACAGCTCGATTTCCACAGGACTCGATCGCGACCAGTTTGACTATATCTGTGACCACCTCATGGTGCATGACGCCGCCACAGGCAAGCTCGTCGGCACCTACCGGATGCAGAGCGGCTACCGCGCCAAAGGAAATCTCGGCTACTACGGCGAAGGTCTATTTGATTTCGCGCCGTTCGAACCGCTTCGTGGAGAAGTCCTCGAACTTGGCCGCGCCTGCGTACGCAGGGAATACCGCAATACCGCCGTTCTACACATGCTCTGGAAAGGCATCGCGAAGTACGCGGTGAGCTGCGGCGCCCGCTATCTCATCGGCTGCAGCTCCGTTTCGTCGCAGGATGAAAACGAAGGAATGGCCCTGTACGAAACTCTCAAGGAAAGATATCTGGTCGCGCCCGCACTCAGGACCATGCCCAAGCCGCCACACCGATGCACCGTAAGCGGCGCGTCGATTGCTCCCCCGCAACCACCCAGACTCTTTCGAGCCTATCTCGATATTTCCGCGCGTTTGTGCGGCCCGCCCGCCATCGACCGCGAATTCAAAACCATCGACTTCCTGACTCTCATCGATTTGCAGCACATCCCGGATCGCGTCCGCACGCGATTTTTTTGAAGGCTTCTCCGACTGATTCTTCCATCTATTTCTGAACGAGAGACTCGCCCACTTTGATCGCCTCTTGGACCTTGGCAGCATCCCCAAGTTTACCGCGAGCAAAATCCCGCCTGCCCCCGCCCTTCCCTCCAACTTGTTCAAGCACTCGTTTGAGAAGCGCGTTCACGTCCTTGTCGGCAGAAGGATGCTGCGCGAAGAGCAGTTGCCCTTCCTCGCTTGTGGCCAGCAAAGCAATCGTTTTTTCGGCCTTGGCCACCTCGGTTGCGAAGAAGCCGAGATAGTCCGCCGGAACATTCTCGAAAATGCGCGAAACGACGCGCAATCCATCCGGGCCCGGTGCAGCCTGCGCCACCAGCGCGAGCGCCGCCTCCGCCTTCGCCAGCCGCTCCAGCACAGCGCGATAATTCTTGAAGTTTGTATCCCGCTCCGCGAGCGCGCGCGTCGCGGCCGGCACCACTTCTTCCGGCGCGCAGCTCAACTTCTCCGCCGCCTGCTGCAGCCACTGAAAATCTCGCCGCGCCACGCGTTCCGCGCGTCCACCGCACACAAACTCCACACGCCAATCCTGCCGGACCTTCGCGCAACGCCGCACCAAAATCAAACCGATTTGCCCCGTGCGTTTGACGTGCGTGCCCCCGCACGGCTGCAAATCCGCGGACTCGATCTCGATGGCCCGCAGTATGCCTTCGCGTTCCACTTCTTTTCGCACGCCAAGCCGCGATAGCTGGTCCGCCGTCCCATACCGAACATTGACGGGCCGATCTTCGAAAATCACCTGGTTCGCCGCGCGCTCCGCACCCTCCAGAAACGCATCGGACGGTTCGATCCCGCGCAAGTCAATTGTGCAAATTTCCGCTCCAAGGTGAAACGAAACCGTAGGCAGTCCGAACCGTTCCTGGAACATGGCGGAGAGCAGGTGCTGTCCAGTGTGCTGTTGCATGTGATCGAAGCGGCGCGGCCAGTTAATACACCCATTCACCTCGGGGCTCGCGGGCCGCCGGTCAACCAGGTGCAGGATTTCGTCGCCTTCGTCCCGCACATCGAGGACATTGGCGTCCTCGATCTTTCCCAAATCATTCGGCTGTCCGCCGGACGTGGGATAAAACGCCGTGCGATCCAGGATCAGGCCCCAAACGGTTCCCGTAATTCCCTTGCTCAAATCTGGGGGCAGCACTTCGCAATGCATAACCCTGGCGGTAAATTCCTTTTCGAACGAATCGTCGTAATAAAGTCTTCGTGTGGCCATTGCGCTACGCCGGCCCCGGAGTTAACAACGCGCGCTGCCACGCTTCCGCGTATTTGTAGCCCGTGCCGGTGTTGAAAAGCACCACGCTTTCATCCGGCTTGATCCAGCCAGACGCAACAAGTTTGCGTGCAGCGATCACCGTCGCAGCTCCTTCCGGCGCCGCAAAAATCCCTTCAAGCGATGCCAATTCCCTTCCCGCGTGCAGCATCTCTTCATCCGTCACGGTGAGCGCGGTTCCTTTGGTTTGGCGCAGCATGCTCAAGATCAGCAAATCACCAAGCGGTCCCGGAACGCGCAACCCCGATGCGATCGTCGCAGCATTGGGGAAAAATGCTGCGGAATCCTGGTGCGCGTCCCAGGCTTTAACAATCGGCGCGCATCCTTCCGCCTGCACCGCCACCATGCGCGGACGCTCGGAACCAATCCAGCCCATCTCCTGCATCTCGTCAAACGCTTTGCACATCCCGATCAACCCAACGCCTCCGCCCGTAGGATAAAGAATCACGTCCGGCAGTTTTCCTCCAAACTGCTCCCACAATTCGTACCCCATGGTCTTCTTGCCTTCGATGCGGTAAGGCTCCTTGAGGGTAGAAACGTCATACCATCCTTCGCGATCCTTGCGTTCGGCCACGTACTTGCCGCAGTCCGAAATCAATCCATTCAACTTCACCACGGTCGCGCCAAACGCCTGGCACTCCATCACGTTGGCCACCGGCGTGTCCGCCGGCATCACAATCACCGACGGCAGCCCAGCCGCCGCGGCATAAGCCGCGAGCGCCCCGCCCGCGTTCCCCGCCGTAGGAGCCGCCAGCGCTTTCGCCCCAAGCTGCTTGGCCCGCGTAACAGCCGCCGTCATCCCGCGCGCCTTGAACGATCCCGTAGGATTCAATCCTTCATCTTTAACGTAAAGCCGCTGCAATCCCATGGTCTTGCCGAGCCGCGCAGCATGCACCAGCGCCGTCATGCCTTCGCCAAGCGAAACCGGAGGATCATTCGGCAGCACTTCGGCGTACCGCCAAAGCGTCCGCACACGCGTTTTCAAATTTTCTAAAGTCAGCGTGGCCGCAGCCCGCCGCAAATCGTATCGCGCCAGCAACGGCTTCCCGCAAGTACAAAGATGCTGCTCCACCGACGCGTCATACTTCTTCCCGCAAGCCGAGCATTCCAACTCCAGCACATTCGTAGTCTTAGTCATATCCATGAAAGTCTAGCACACGCCTTTTTGTCCCAATGTGTTCGTAGCACTGCCCTTAGGCTGTGCTCTCCTCCCTTATGCTCGGGCCAATATGGCGCCGAGTGGTATATGAAGCCAATGCGACGCATGTAACGCGGCCAGATAAAATCAGTGCCTCTGGCAATGTCGCTCTCTTGCGAATCGAGGCCCACCATGGAACCTGAACTCCCTCACACAATCGCGCTGCTTTCTCGAACTCCCGCCGCTCTCAATGCTCTCTTGCGTGATTTGCCCGAAACGTGGACGTCCCGCAACGAAGGCAATGACACCTGGACCGTTTTCGATGTCGTCGCCCATCTCATTTACGGCGAGCGCACCGATTGGATTCCGCGGGCAAAAATAATTCTCGAATTTGGCGAGACTCGGACGTTTGAGCCTTTTGATCGGCGAGGACATCTTCTCGAGAGCCAAGGTAAGTCGCTCGCGCAATTGCTGGACGAATTTGCTGGCGCGCGATCAGAAAGCCTGGACCAACTGCGCGCGTTGAATCTGCGGCAAGAGGACCTCGAGCTGCGTGGACGCCATCCCGCCTTCGGCCCCGTGACCCTGTCACAGCACTTGGCAACTTGGGCCGCTCACGATTTGACTCATCTCCACCAGATCTCAAGGATCCTTGCCCATCAATACCGGGAGGCCGTGGGCCCCTGGAGTGCCTACCTAGGCGTGCTCCAATGCGCCGGCCACAGCGCCCCTTAGCGCCCCTTAAAAATCCCCCGTTTCAGCACCCGCGGAGCGCCCGGCTTGTTCAGCGCCGGAGGCGCGACATACTTTAGCCCAGCGCGTAAGCGCTGGGATGAGAAGCGAGAATTTGCGTTTCTTCCAGCGCCGGAGGCGCGGTACAGCTAGCTTTCTGCCGCCCGGATGTCTTCCGTTGTGAGTCGCGTGTAATCTTCCAGCAGTTCAGCCCCGCTCGCGCCCTCCGCGAGCTTGCGCAGGATGAGCTCCACCGTGATTCGCGTCCCCCGAATCACGGGTTTCCCCATCATAGTCGCCGGGTTAATCTCGATTCGCTCGGTCGTCATCGCCATCCCTTTCACTCGTCACAGCGCCCCGCCCGAGTCGCACAATCGCCACTCGCCACTTCATCTAAACCGCAGGGAAAACGTCCCGTCTGTCCCTCGCTCCCAGCCTTCAGTGGCTGACCGTTCTCGGCTTGCTATCCCCCGCGCATCTAGATATTATCTAGAGATGCTCCGGTTCGATTGGGACGAACGGAAAAACAGGGGCAACCGCAGCAAGCACGGAATTTGGTTCGAGGAAGCCCGGACGGTCTTCAACGATCCGCAGGCGCGCCTGTTCCCATAACCCATAACATTGATCCGGAACATTCCGAAGGCGAGGACCGCTTCATCCTCCTCGGCGTGAGTTCCGCTGCAAGAGCGCTGGTCGTCGTTCACTGTTACAGGCAATCCGACTCCTTGATTCGGATTATTTCTGCGCGTAAGGCCACCAAAAAGGAGGTCCGCTCTTATGAAGAAGGAATATGATTTTTCCAAATTGAAAGAGATGAAGAACCCGTATGCGGGGAAGAAAAAGGCCGTGGGCATCAACCTGAGCCCAGCGGTGGTGGACTATTTCAAGGCACTGGCGGAGGAGACCGGACTTCCGTACCAGAAATTGATCGACCTATATCTTCTGGACTGCGCCAAAAAACGCAAGAAACTGTCCATGAAGTGGGTGGCCTAGTAGCAAAAGGGTGCGCCACCCGCGCGTTGGTGTCTACGGACGATTCAAAGACCATTCGGAATCGCTCCTGACACGGCCGACTTCGTTAGACATGTCCCCTGGCGTCTTAGTTAGGGTTTCGCGCAATTTTCTGTGCAATCCGAATCTTCTTATCTTTTCCTTCGTCGTCCAGAATGTGCGCGTTTTGACCGTCAATGGCGATTTTAGTTTTTCCGTATAACGTCAGATTCAGCAGTTGGCGCTTAGTGATGGCAGGCCCGAGGACGTAGGTAATATCTTCCGTTTCTATCCAATAGAATGTCTTAGTTATAGGCACCGCAACTATCATGCCACCGATGGGGGCGGCGGCGGCTCCGCCTGACTCGGAAGTAATGTTAGCGACTTTCGCGTCCTTCCACTGTCGGTTGTTGGCTAGTGCTATTGAGGCGCACAGAACGGCGAGTATCAGAACCGTGCTTTTCATGGTGCCCCCGGAGCGCGGACTCTTGGCAGAGCGGATGCGATTCTAGGCGCCAACACTAATCAAAGTCCGTCCTCGGTTGATAGCGGCCTGTCGCGCAGCATCCGGGTCCGGGAAGTGTTTCAGCATTTGGAAATGCTCCTCTATGTAGCCACTGCCTGCTAGCCGTCTGACGTATGGCCATGCGTAGTAGCTACCATCGGGCATCTTGTAAAATTCGACGCGGATTACGTGCCGACTACCCTCGGGATGCTCTTCAGTTCCGACATGCAAATCTTCCGGGGGTGGAATTTCGATAACTTTCATGTTGTTATTCTGACATTGATTCCGGATTTTGCAAGAGCCGAGTACAAAGGAGAACACCAAATGAAACGGCTTGTCATTTTGCTTGTGGCGATTTCCTTAATTTCTGCTGTCATCGCTATTGCTCAGACGCGCACGCAATCACCGCCTGAAATCAAGTTAACTCCGGGACGCTATCAGATCGTGATAAATCCGAACGTTCGCGCTGACACATTTTTGCTTGATACTGAAACTGGACGCGTCTGGCACCCTATTCAATACAGCGACATCCAAGGAAAACCCTCGGTCTGGAAATTTGACGAACGAGTGGACAACGAGCACGAACTAGAGGATTGGTTGCTTCGCCAAAAACCACAATGAAAATCTTTTTTCATTGCTGCAAGATTACGAGTACTTGGCAGGTGGACGACCACTCTCCTTTTAGGAAAATCGGGGAAACACGGGAACAGACGGAACGTTTTCTCATATTGTTTGAAAAGACTCGTTTTGCTCATAATGATTGGAGATTTTTGGAATGAGTTTCCCCAGTTTCCCAAACAAGAAGTAGTCCGCAGAGGGGGACCCGATGAAGCGCACGTGGACGATCATAGGGGTAGGCGACGTACCGGGCAGCTTCCAATGGTACCAGGCGCTGTTCGGTCAGCCGGCTACCCCTCCTGCCCATGATTACTTCGGGCAAATCCTCGATTCCGATGGAACTGTTTTGCTCTGCCTCCACGCGTGGGGCGCCCACGAGCATCCCTCCTTGATGAGCCCCGATCGCGGGACACCCGGCAACGGGCTCCTGTTGTTCTTCCGTGTCGATGATTTCGACTCGGCGCTTCAAAGGGCACGCTCTCTCGTCACTCGGCTCGAAGAGGAGCCACACGTGAATCCGAACACGCAAACCAAGGAGTTCTCGCTTCGAGATCCGGACGGATATTACGTTACGATCAGCGCGCTCTCTGCGGCCTGACAAGGCGGGTGGGCCACGCTTGACCCGCAGCCACGTCTGAGGGTGGCCAACCTTTCCGGGTTTGGTTCTTGAAAAGTTGGGCTACTCTACGCCGGCAGGTTGTCAGCCTCTTTGTTTTGATGAATTTGACGCGGGACCCATTCTCCGGCCTCTGCACCTCTCCATTTCGAGTTTCAATTTTCCAATTTTCGCTCCCCCTCCACTAACAACTAAGAACTAAAAACTCTCCCCCACTCCGCTAACCCCTGCCCCGCCAATCACTTCCAAATCTGCCTCAACTTATTCTTGACAAGTATGATACATATCTGGTAATATGTGGTGTGTTGGTCAGCCGCACGTCCGGATCTGGATCCTCTTCTCCGCGTGGTCTCAGCGTCTCTGCGTTATCTTTTTCCTCGTTCTTTTTCCTTGCTGCCTCCCCAAGCCACCAAATTTCGGCCACCCTTTTGTTTTCATTCACTTACGAATTGCCCATTTTCTATCCCCTTTGTTTTGACATTCATGCATGTAATGGGGGGAGTGTACCCCCCTCCATTCTCTCTTTGTTCACTCTTTTCGCTCTTGGACCAAGAGCGTTTCACAATTCCTTTCCATTCAGTGGCTTCCGCACTCTTTCTCAAAAATGCCGGGGTGGCATACCCCCGCCCCGCAAAAAAGGCCGGGTTTATGAACGCCGCGGCCCTTTGTTCAAGCTCCTTCGCTATAATGGTGACATGGCCGTGCGACTGATCGCGCTCGATATCGACGGAACGCTGCTGAACAGCCGCTGGCAACTTCCGGAAGCCAACCGCGCGGCAATCGCGGAAGCCGCACGCCGCGGCATCGAAGTGGCGCTGGTCACCGGCAGGCGCTACGACTTCGCCATGCCCGTAGCCCACCAACTGGATTCCCCGCTGACCATGATCGTGAATAACGGCGCGCTGATCCGCTCCAAAGAAGGCCAGCCGCATTTGCGGCATCTCCTACCCCGGCAAACGGCGGAACGCGTTCTCAAACTTACCCACCCCTGGCGCGAGGGCGCCGCCGTGATTTTTGACCGCGCCCGTGACAACCAGCTGATGCTCGAAGTGCTCGATCCCGACGATTCCCTGCGCTACGCCTACTACTCGCGCAACAAAGACTTCATCGGGCTGGCCAATCCTCTCGAGAGCTGCTTGACGGAAGATCCAATTCAGGTGATGCTTTCGGGGAAAGTCGCTCCGATGCGGGAAGCAGAAAAAGCCCTGCGAAGCGCACCCTTCGCGGGTGAATTCGGTCTCGCAGTGACCGCGTACGAGAGCAAAGACTTTGCGATGATTGACGTCATCAATCCCGCGTGCTCGAAAGGTTCCTCCCTCGCCGAATGGGCTGCGCTGCGCGGCCTGGCGCGCGAAGAAGTCATGGCCATCGGTGACAATCACAACGATTTGGAAATGCTTTCCTTCGCGGGAATTCCCGTCGTAATGGGCAACGGCGTCCCCGAATTGAAAACTTTTGGATGGCACGAAACGGGTACGAACGACGAGAACGGCGTCGCAACCGCGATCGAACAATTTGCCTTGCGGGAGGCTGCGCCTTGCGCCTGAAGCAAGCAGCGCTTCCGCTTCTCGTGTTTCTGTGCGCTGCGCCAGCGTCACGCGCGGAATACGTCGTGCTCCGCAGCGGCCAGCGCCTGACCGTCACGAGCTACGAACTGCTCGGCGACAAATACCGCCTGCGAGTTGCCGGCGGCTTCGTCATGGTGGCCGTTGAAGACGTCGTAACGATCGAGCCGGAAGAAGTTTTCACGCCGGTTCCCGTCACGGTTCAACCGGTTGCGCTGCCGTTTTACCGGGATCTCGTGGAAGCCGCGGCGAAGCGCTACAACGTGGACGCCGATCTGATTACCAGCGTCATCGCCGTGGAATCGAACTTTGACCCGAAGGCCGTCTCGCGAAAAAACGCCAGAGGCCTGATGCAACTTCTGCCCGAAACCGCGGCGCGCCTGGGAGTCCAAAATATTTTCGATCCGAAGGAAAATATCGAAGCCGGAACCCATTACCTGCACGACCTGCTGCAAAAATACGACAACGATTTAGTGCTGACGCTAGCCGCCTACAATGCCGGCCCCGAGAAGGTTCAGCAATACGGCCGCGTCCCGCCCTACGCTGAAACTATTTCCTACGTGCGCCGAGTCAAGCGCACCTACGAAAAAAACAAATCGAACACCACCGCGAAAACAACCGCGCCCCTCGGAACAGCAGTTGCGGCATCGCCGCCTCGCGCGAGCCAGCCACAATAAAATTTACGGTTGTCGCGGTGTATTTTGCTATGGCTGCTGTGGACTCTGCTGCGGTTGCTGAGGATTCTGAGACGGATTCTGCTACGGCTGCTGAGGATTTTGCGGCGGGTTCTGCTGAGGATTTGTCGGGTTTTGCCCGGGGCCGGTTGGATTCTGCCCAGGCTGCTGGCCTATCGGATTCTGGCCAATCGGTTGGCCGCCGAGTCCGTTTCCGGTTTGTAAGCCCGGCTGCCCGACGCCAATGTTGTCCTTCGAGGGGTCCCAGACGAATTCGTACAGCCGATAATTCTTCGCCTTCTCGTAAACGATGATGGAGGTTTTATTTATCTTGCCGCCCACACCGATGATGCTGCCACCGATAATCGTCGGCGTGTCCCCCGTCGGCACTTGCGATGGATCAGAACCCGCGCCCTGGTCGGCGCTCACCGGAGCTCCCGTGATTCCCGTAGCGCTTGTTCCCGGGGCCGCTCCCGGTGCTGCGCCCGGCGCTGTGCCTGGTGCCGTGCCACCGGGCTGCGATCCGGCCAGTCCAAAGAGTCCATTCGCGCTGCCCGCACCAAAGGATGAAGATGAACTGTTGCTGCCAAGCGCGGCGGCTGGCGTGCCGATGTTGCCGGCCTGGGGAAATTGCAAATTTTGCTGCGGGGGTTTCAGGCTGCCAATGAGTTGTCCCGCGGGGCCAACGTAGATGAGCCGCCACGAACCATCGTCTTTGTTCATCGGATCTTTGTAGGCCTGGCGCATGAAACGCAGCGAACCAACTTTTGGTTTGGTGAGATCGTCAAGAGAAGTGGGAAAACGGCCGAGCTTGCGGTAATACATTTTCACACCGCGGACGTATTGCTTCCCGCGCCAAATCATCTCCTGCTCCTTTTCGCGGCGGCCTTCCGTCAAGACATTCGGAGCAATCGTCATGGTGGCGAGCATCAAAAGCGTAAGAAAAAACATAACCATGAGCAGAGCGTACCCACTCTCGAAGCGACGCCTTGCCGATTTTAGACCAAAGGTTTTCATGCCTACGAACCAGCCGCTCCTTGATCTTCAAGTTTCGCGGTGCCGTGAAGCCCGGTGGCGATTTCTTCGAATTCGAGGCTGGCATTGCCGATTTTCAGAATGCGGAAACGCTTCAGCAAAATCTCGCCTTCACCAACGACGTAGGTTTCTTCTCCATCGGTGAAGAATCCAAGTCGCGCCGTGCCGTTTGGCACAACACCGTACCCAAAAAATTTCACAGGCAACACCGGCGGAGGAGGAGGAGGTTTCGGCGGCTCCGGCTTCGGCCCGTACGGTTCTCGCTTAGCTATTGCTTTGTCCTGTTTCACCACGAGTGGAGGTGGCGCGACCGCGCTGAAAATATTCCGGCCAGCACTTTTATATTCCGTCTTGCGCACTCTATCGACACCCGGGAAGTGGAGCTGATCATTTTCCACCTGCAGCAGTGGAACATTCTGCGTCGCGGCGCCAACATCGGTTGTGACCGAAGTCCTGCCACCCTCGAAATAGTTGAACCAGATCAAGCCCGCGACCACTACCAGGGCGGAAAGCACGGCGAGTTGTCTTTTGTTCTTCACGACGCCGCCCGGAAATACGTTTTGAGGTGCACGGCAACTTTAATTATACCGCTGGAACTCTGGCCGGCGTTATCGGTGGCGAGCGTCAGCGAGTCCACGGCGTAGAGGCTGGAGGAGCGCTGCAAGCTATTTAAGAAGCCGACCACGTTTTTGTAATCGCCGCCGACGGTGGCATCCACGGCCACTTCGGTCATCCCGCGGCTGGGGATTTTGGTTTCCTTAAACGCCAGATTTTCCAGTTGGATTCCCGTTTTGCGCGCAACGCCGCCGAGTTCGGAAGCCACGAAGGAATAGCCCGAGCCCGCGGGAGGGAGCGAGCGTTCAAATTTGTCGCAGTCCTTCTGAATATTGGGCATGTCCGCGCGAATTTTTTGTGCGCGCTCAATATCACTTCGCAACAGTTTAAGTTGAATCTGCTCTTGCGCGAACTGCTGCTGGGGCGCGTGAGGCGAGGAGGAGAGATGCCAACTGTAGCCGGCAAGAACAACGTCGGCGAAGACGAGAACAAGCACTCCGCCGAGAATGACTTTTTTTCTGAGCTTAACGTCGCGCCGCATCAAGTCCTCGAATAAACGGTAGTCAAATGTAAGACTTTCTGATCGCTGCTTTGTGGGCCCGTGGTTTGGGCCGCGAAGGTCTGCACTTGCACTTCCGTGAATTCCTTGGAGGCTTCCAAGGCGTGCAGAAACTTCAAGGCGGCCTCATCGCTGGTCGCACCTACATTCAGTTTTACTTCGACGTGACTGCCGACCTGCTTCGGCTCGATACTGATTACGCGAACGCCCGCCGGCAGGACATGCTCCAAATCCATGAACATCTGCGTCCAGTTGAAGCTGCGAGCGTCCAGGATGCCGTTTATAAAGGCGGCGCGATCGTGCAGCTTGGCGTTTTCTTCCTGATGGAAAAAGCGATCGAGTTCCTGCCGCTGCACTTCGAGCTTGGCCATTTCCTGGCGTGTTTTTTCGGTGCGGGTGCGGAATTCCTCGTCCACCTTTCGAACGGTGTAGACGTGCCAGCCAAGCCAGAGGAACACCACCGCAGCGAAAAATGCGACCAGACCCGAGCCAACGAGAAAGCGCCGCTGTGTTTCCAGCGGATTGGTCGCCAAATTGAGCCGAAGTCTCATTCCGTCCATGCCTCAGTCATTGAAATGGATGTCAGTTGCGCTGCAGCATCCAGCCGATCAGGCCTTCCAGTTCGCGATCCGCCAGCGGACGCGCATCATCTTTGATGCGCCCATCCGAGACCGCGGAGTACAACAAGGAACGCACTTCGCAATGGAATTCATCCTCAAGCGGACGCACAAAATCGGGGAGCCGCGCGCCCAGCCCCGCGACGCGCACCGCCTGAATCTCTTCATGCCAGGTATCCTGATAATATGCAGCCACGGGAAAAACTTCTTCCAGCAGCATTTGCGGAGTCAGTTGCAGCCCGTGAGCCGGAAGCTCGGTGCAGCGATATCCGCAGAGGACGTCGTTGCGCACGATGGCACTGGTGAGCGAAGAACCGGAAATACGGGCGAGCAGCGTGGCCTTTTCTCCTTCCAGGAGTGAAACAGCTGCAAGAGAGGAACTCAATACCACTCCCGGATGCAAACCCAGTTCCTCCGCAAGTGATTCGTACTCGCGGATGATGCGCTGACGGGCCAGGCCGGTTACGACGTCGACGCCATCCTCGCGGGGAGCCTGCCGCATGTACGAGATAAGCGTTTCGTCGGCGTCGAAGGGCACGCTTTTCTTTAATTTCCAGCGCAACATTGGAATAGCTTCCTCCGCCGAACGCGGAAACTCCTCGAAATGCTGGATGAAAACGCGAATGACCGGATCGGGAAGGATCAGAGCGACTTCTTCGTCTTTGGCGCGCAAGCGTTCGCAGGCCTTGGCGAAGGCCGTCTTGACGGCAACGGCGTCCACGATATTGGTGTCCACGGCAGAAGGAAGCAGCGCACCCGCTGGCAGCATCTCCACAGCGTAATCATCCACAGAACCGGTCCTGCTCCAGCGCGCCGCAGCAATGCGGTCCGGCGCAATTTCGATGGCCAACGGCGGATGAGGCAGAGCATCAAACCAGCGAGCGATGCGCCGCGCGAGACCACTTTGGAAAATGCCTTGCTGCACTGTGCCGACGCTACTCAACGAAAGTCACCTTGTTAATTTCCTTGACGGTGGTTATTCCCGCGCGAATCTTGGCGAGACCGCTTTCCCGCAGCGTAATCATTCCTTCTTCGCATGCTATGCGCTTGATTTCCGAAGTGGGCCGGCGATCCACGATCATTTCGCGGATGCGGTCGGTCAGATCCAGCAACTCGCAAATCGCGGTTCGGCCGTGATAGCCCGTGCCCGAGCATTCCAAGCAGCCGGTACCCTCGAAAAGGGTGACGTCCGCCCACACGGCGGGATCCAGCCCCGCCTCTTTTAGTTCCTGCGCGGAATACTTTTTGGGTTTTTTGCAATTGGGGCAGACCACGCGGACGAGGCGCTGCGCCATAATGCAGTTCAATGCAGAGACGAAATTGTAGGGCTCGACGCCCATGTTGATGAAACGTCCGATTACATCGGTCACGTTGTTGGCGTGGACGGTGGTGAAGACGAGGTGTCCCGTCAGCGCCGACTGAATGGCGATTTGCGCCGTCTCCTGGTCGCGGATTTCGCCGACCATGATTTTGTCGGGATCGTGGCGCAAAATGGAACGCAAGCCCTTTGCAAAGGTCAGGCCTTTCTTCTCGTTCACAGGAATCTGCGTGATGCCGCGGACCTGGTATTCGACGGGATCCTCGATGGTGACAATCTTGTCTTCGTCGGTCTTGATTTCGTTGATGGCGGCGTAGAGGGTGGTGGTCTTGCCGGAACCCGTCGGACCGGTGACCAGGACCATGCCGTAGGGCTCCCGGATGTAACGGCGGAAGCGGCGCGTTTCATCGTCAGAGAAACCGACGACATCCAGGCTCAAGTTTTGAAATTTCTCCGAAAGAGTCTCTTTGTCAAGAACGCGAAGGACGGCGTCTTCGCCGTGGCTCGCGGGCATGATGGAAACGCGCAAGTCAATGTACCGCCCCTTGTACTTCACGCGGAAGCGTCCATCCTGAGGGACGCGGCGCTCGGCAATATCCAAATCGCTGAGGACCTTGATGCGCGAGAGAACGGTGGAATGCCATTCCTTGGAAATGGGCTGCATGGCATGCTGCAAAACGCCGTCAATGCGGTATTTAACGGCGACCTCAGAGTCCCGCGCTTCGATATGGATGTCACTGGCGCGACGTTCGAGCGCGGTGAAGATGATGGTCTCGACGAGACGGACGACGGGACTTGCGGTGCTATCGCGCGTCAAGCGGTCGCCGGAAATCGTCTCTTCGCTTTCCTCTTCTTCCTTGGAGGTCTGGAGCGTGAACGCTTCGGTGGCTTGTTCCAGCACGCGTTGCGATTGCTCGGTGCGCTTCAAGATGTCGCTGATCTGGCGTGCGGTGGCCACGCGGATCAGGAGCTTCTTGCCGAGGAGGAGCGGAAGCTCATCGCTCATCTGCACGCTGGGGTCGGCGACGGCGATGGACAACAAATTGTCCTGCACTTCAAGCGGGACGAAGTTATAGCGGAACATGAGGTCCGCTTGAATGGTGCGGAAGAGATCGGGATCGATGCGCTGCTCGCGCAAGTCAATGAAACTCAGGCGATATCTTTCCGCGAGTTTGCGCGCAGCGTTGCGCTCATTTTGCTCATCACCATCCCCGGGCAGCCCAGGAGGAGGTGGAAGTTGCTCAGTCGTAGCCATAAGTCCTTACTTGTTTACTCCCGACATCGAGAACGAAAAGATAGGGAGATATAGCGAAATCAAAATAAAAGCCACCAACATTCCCATGAATATCAGAAGAAGAGGCTCGATCAGGGAGACGAGCGCGGATAAGCGCAAATTGACTTCTTCCTCGTAAAATTCGGCCACGCTGGTGAGCATGGGAGAGAGAGCGCCGCTCGATTCACCGACCTCAATCATGTCCAGCGCCATTGGTGGCATAACGCCTTTGGAAGCCAATGCGGAACTTAGAGATTCGCCTTCGCGAACGTTCTGGGTGGCCTGCACAACCGTGGAACGCAGCAGCCTGCTGGTGATGGCGTCGGAGGCGGTCTGGAGTCCCGCGACAAGAGGAGTGCCGCCGGTGAGCAACGTCGCCAACGTGCGCGAGAACTGCGCCACTTGAAATTTGAGGAGAGTGTCTCCGATTACCGGCAACCGGAATTTGAGGCGATCCAGCGAAGTTCCGCCTTCTTCCGAACGGGACCACAGAAAAATGCCCGCGGCGGTTAGGGCCAGCGCTGCGACGGCCCCCAGCATTGCGTAGCGGTAATCCACCGTCAAGGCAATCAGCAACTTCGTGGGCCCGGGGAGCTCCACATTGAGGTCGCGGTAGAGCAAAGCGAATTTCGGAATCACGGCGGTAACGAGATACGTCACGATAATGATCGCGACGCTGATGAGCAGGACCGGATAGACAAGCGTCGCGAGAATTTTCTTTCGAACGCCAGTGCTTACGCGTTGATAAGCGATGTAATAGTCCAGGACCCCGGACAAATTTCCGCTTTTTTCACCAGCCAGAATGGCAGTCGAATAAACTTTCGAGAATACGCCTGCTTCCGCAACCGCTTCGGATAAGGACTTCCCTTCCCGCACACGGTCGCGCAGTTGGGAGATGACCGGGCGGAGTTTGGGAGAGGAAGCGCGGTCGGCGAGAAGGTCAAGAGCCCTTAGAATCGGCAAGCCCGCTTTGACAAGAGTATTGAACTGCTGGTTAAGGATGAGAAATTCCGAGCCACCGATCTGGCGGCTACTGCTGCGGCGAACCAACGCGGCGAGCTGGCCACCACGGGACTCCACCGAATAGACGTACAATCCCCTGTCCGCGAGCTTTTGACGCGCTTCGTCCAGTGAGCTCGCAGCCTCGACATGTGAAAACACACGCCCTTCCGCATCCGCCACGCGGCAGACAAATTCCCCCATAGGTCTTCAGTTTACCTCAACTAGGTGATATGCGGTGAAGCGGCCGATGGTTGGCTGTTCCCTGGAGGAAACCAGGGCGCGGTAGGAGTCAAATTACGGATTCACAGAGGCCTTATCGCTGGGTAACACCCCGTTCACGATAGCCACGCCGGTGGGAACGGTGAAATGGAAGAGCGCATCGGCCACAGGAGGGTCTGCTTGCCAGTCCTTGAAATGAAATTCAATGCGCAGCCCGCCCGGGTCCTGGACGAGCACCCGCACCAGATCTCCGGAATTCCTGGCTACCTCAAAGAACACGGTCTCTTGAGGACTTGCCGCCAACGCGGAAGCATCCTGGTCACCTGGTTTTGCAGAAGGAACTCCGCGTAGTTCGCAATGGAGCACAATATCGTCGCTGGCTTCCGGCTTTTCCTCGGAAGCCGCGTCAATCTTTGCACAAATCCGTGACACCTTCATCTCCCCGGCCAACAGCGCGAACGGCGTTCTCCAATCCGCACTTTCCTTTGCGGGGACGCGGGTCACGGTATGGTCCGCCGGCACGTAAAACCAGGCGTTCTTTCCGTCAACAAGAAAGAGATTTTTTTCCGGAGACTCGTACTCCCAGCGCATTTTCCCCGGCCTGCGAAAGTAGGCCACGCCGGCTTCCACGCGGACGAGCCGGCCGTTCTCGGTGTAACGTTCAATGAAGGTGGCCTGGAGAGTATGCGCGGAGCGATATCTGGACTCCAAGCGGGTGACCGCTGCCTTTACATCGGGAGAGCCGATGGCAGTGAGGAAGAGGTACAACAAGAAGGGCATGCACTGGAGCATGCCCCATTCTAACAAGGCTAGCGAATCTATGCGTGGCTGCTGCTTGCGCTTCGGTCGTTCGTCCTTCCCAGCAAATTCCTAGGAGAGGAAACCGTTAGATCGATGCATCCGACGCCGTCGCCGGAACCGAGTTGTTGTAGCGAATTACGCCAGGGTAGTTCGTAAAAAAGCTCCGCCTGCCCGTGGAGTTGCGGATGATCGGGTCGGCGTTGATGGTATAGCCGATCGAAGGCGTTAGCCCATCGTTGGCGTAGGTGATGGTATAGCCGGCTTTCGTGCCGCTCGCGAGAACGTCGTCAATCAGACAGGCCTGCGTTGTAGTCGCTGTGCACGGGCTCGTACCGCCGTCGGACAGGTTTGCCAGAGTAGCCGAATAACCTGTGACCGGAAACGTAGTGGCGTAAGCAGTCTCCGCCGACTGAATGGTACGCAGGCTCTGCACCGCGGAGGCTTCGTTAGCGGACATGCGCGCCGCGATGAGATTTGGGATCGCGATGGCAGCAATAATGAGGATGATTGCCACGACGATCAGCAGCTCGATGAGAGAGAACCCCTTCTGCCTTCTCTTCATAATGTATTCCCCAAAAGGAACGCCTTAGTCTGGGCCGACCTGGCCGTTAAGTTTCACGCATTGTAGGTGCACTTGGTGGGCCAAATCGCACGCAAGCTGACGCGCTAAGGCCTTAATTTTCAATGCCCTACCCAATGCCGCGGGCACTCCATACAGAAAATCAGAGCGAGGATGACAAAAACCGTCAACAAACCGAGACAAGGGACCAAAAATGACCATGCTGCTGCGTCAAAACCTATGTTCAAAAATTCGCGTCGGGAAGAACTGCTGGCGGGTAGGAGCGCTAACAAAAGAAAAGCACGGGACTTGCGTCCCGTGCTTTTCGAAACTAACCGTGGCCAACCGCAGGCCGCAGTCTTGATTCCTTTACAGAGCCGCGTCCGAAGCGCTGGCAGCCGCGGTCCCGTTGTAACGGATCACGCCCGACTGGTCGGAGAAGAAATAACGCGTGCCGCTCTGCCCAGGAACGCTCGGGCTGGCGTTCGACACATAGGTAACCGCCGGAGACGTGGCGCCTGCCGTGGTCACAAACGTGTAGCCGCTCTTGACGCCAGCTGACAAAACGTTGTCAAGCAAGCAAGACGCTGTGGACGTCGCGCTGGTGCAAGGTGCAGCTCCACCGAGGCTCGTCAAAGCCGCAAAGCCGATCGATGGGTACGTGGTCGAATAGGTCACTTCCGCAGTGTTAATCGTGCGGAGGGAACCCACTGCCGAAGCCTCGTTCGCGGCCATACGGGACCGGAGGAGGTTCGGAATTGCGATGGCCGCGATGATCAGAATGATCGCCACGACGATCAAAAGCTCGATAAGAGAGAAACCCTTCTGTTTCTTCATGCTATCTCCTTGAGAATCTATTAGTTTGTAGTGCCAGAGCACGCTGGGAGATAGTGCAACGGGGAGGCCATTCTCTTAAACTTTGGTACTGTCGTGGACTCTTATGTATGCCGTTGATACGAAAAGACTTACCATGTTTCGGCGCAGAGCCAAAAGGCAGGGGTGCGCTTAAGGGTGCTCGGCAGCCCTCAATTGTGACGCTTTCAGTCACTTCGAATAGCCCAAAATCGGCAAGCCTCCATGTAACATTTTGTTACCGCCAGAACGTCCTCTTTCAGCTGGCGCTGATGTCTGGCCGCAATACCTCAGCGGATCTCTGTTCTTCCAATCTTACGCGGTCGAGAGTCGTGACTTCTCCGTTGGAGGAGATCGCCAAGCGCCCTTCCAGGAATACGGTGACTGCGACCGTCAGCGTAATGAGGGACCAGGGGATGGCGGGCGAAATCCAGAAGAAGTGCGGCTGGAAGCGCAGCAGAGTCATCCACAGTACCGTGGCCGCAAGGCCGAAGACAATGGCCCTGATTCGCCAAGCATCCGCCCATGGAGCCGAAAATGAAAAGGCGGCCAGGAGCATCAGCGAGAAAGGCATGGCGACTACCAGGTCCGCGAGGTAGTGCTCCCCCGTCCCTAAGGTCGATACGATTGTGAAGGCGAGGAAAACAGAAGCGACAAGCCTCACCCACAGTGCGGCGCCTCTCGCATACCATAGAGCTAGCAACGCCCAAGTCATGTGCAACGAGGGCATGGCATTGGGAAATCCATAGAGGCTAACCGGCTCCAGGCGCAGATGCTGGATGGCAGAGGATGGCAGGGGCTGGAGCGGGAAATTGGGTCCAAACAAATACAGGGGTCCCAAAGCAGGGAAAAGATTGTAGAACAAGATCCCGACAGGCCCCGAAACCAGAAAGGCGAGAAAGACGGCCCTGGCTTCTTTCAGTTTGCGTAAGAGCAGGTCCGCAAAGACAAACATGTAGATCGAGGAGATCGCCATGTAGACGCCGGTGGAGAATTTGCCGAAGAGGGGCCACTTCAGAAAGGCTCGCCCGAGCAGGAAACTTGGTTGGAAGCGCAGACTGGCGTCGAAAGAATATAGATAGAGATCGAATCCCTTGGGATTGGACTTCGCGACCCAGGTTAACATCGGGGGGATTACCCAACCGAGGAAGACGATCGAAAGGCCGGCAACGAATCCCCAACCGATTACGGCGCGCGCCTGTTTGGGTGCCCATGCCGTATGAACGCCCAGAATCACGAGACTGGCAAGGCCGAGGCAGGTCAGGCAGAGAGGGGCGCCAGGAGGAAAGTGATCGCCGCGAGATGCAATGGCAACCAGTGCTGCCGTCGAGAACGCTAGGATTCCGAGCTCGGAGAGTGTGTGCCTCAAACGGATATGAAGGACCGTGACGCTGATGAAAGTGGTAAAAAAAGTGTATTCCGTTTTTGCGAGGCGCTGAACATACGGGCTCTCGGCGACGAGAATGGCAGCCGCAATAATCAGGATCGTCAGTAGTATGCGGCTGATGCGTTCAGACATAGCGCTCACTGCTCTCTTCGGCAAAGACTCCTAGAATCCTGCACATCTTTTATCCCACACAAGCGCTGAACCAGATTGCGGCAGTGGAAACGGCTTATTCAATTGAGCAACCGTTCGAAAGGGCAGGTGCACGCCGATTCTTCCTTGGACGGGAGCTACAGATTGTGCTTTTTGGCGAAATGGCGGAAGGAGCGATAGCTGATCTTCAGCAAGTCCGCGGCTTTCGTGCGAACGCCGCCGGATTTCTCGAGGGCCACACGAAGATAGTGGCGCTCGGCTTCGGCAATTTCTTTCTCGAAGTCCACGCCCTCAGCGGGAAAGTCCGGCAATGAGCCGCCCGTTGCTCCCGCGGGCGCGGGCCCCGCATATCCTGCGATGCGATCTGGAAGAACGCGCAACGAAATCTCGCGGCCGGATTCCAGCGCGACGGCGCGTTCCATGGTGTTTTCGAGTTCGCGAACGTTTCCCGGCCAATCGTAGGATTCCAGGCGGGTCATGGCTTCGGGCGAAATTCCTTCGATGGGTTTTTCCATGATCTTTCGAAAGCGTTCGAGGAAATGCCGAGCCAGGAGGGGAATGTCTTCGCGGCGTTCACGCAGTGAAGGCACCAGGATGGGGATGACGCTCAGACGATAATAGAGATCTTCGCGGAAACGGCCCTCCGCGATCTCTTTTTCAAAACTTTTGTTGGTGGCCGCGATGATGCGCACATCCACATCGGACTCTTCCGTGCTGCCGATCGGGCGGACTTTGCCCTCTTGCAGAACGCGATAGAGTTTCACCTGCATGGTGAGGCTCATGTTTCCAATCTCGTCCATGAACAACGTACCGCCGTGAGCTGCCTGGAAAAGCCCCTGGCGGTTTTCGTTCGCGCCGGTAAATGCGCCCTTCATGTAGCCGAAGAGTTCGGATTCCAGGAGGGTTTCGGGGAACGCGCCGCAGTTGATGGTGATAAACGGGGCCTGCGCGCGAACGCTGTTTTCGTGGATGGCGCGGGCAACCAGTTCTTTGCCGGTGCCGCTTTCGCCGGTGATCAGGACGCGGCTGGATTGCGGCGCCACGGTTTGGATCATGTCGAAGATCGCGCGCATATTGGGGCTTTGGCCGATGATGTTGTCAAGGCCGGTGAGGCGGCGCAGTTCGCGGCGAAGATAGCCTGCTTCTTTCTTCCACTTCAGACTCTCGGAAACCTCATGCACGGCGAGTCGCAACTGATCGACGAGCGAGTCTCCTTTAACCACATAACGGTCCGCGCCGGAATTGAGCGCGGCAATCGCGGTATCCAGGGCGGGCAAGGCGGTCATTAGGAGGAAGAACGAGCCCGGGGCAATTTCCTTCGCGAATTTCAGGAGGTCGACGCCACTCTCGCCGGGCATGCGAACGTCGGAAATAATAATGTCGAAGATTTGCGATTCCAGCTTGCGCTTGGCCGCCTCCACGCTGTGCGCCACTTCCACGCGGTGACCTTCCTTGCGAAAGGTGATTTCCAGGAGTTCGCCGATGGATTTCTCATCGTCAACGACGAGAATATGTGGCATCTCCCGGGTCGTTTCGCGGATTGCAGCTTTCGTTCCTTGCATGGCGCCTCACGCAACTCGCGGCAGCTCAACGATGAATTCTGCGCCGCGGTCTTTCTCCGAAATAACACTGATCCGTCCACTATGGGCCTGCACGATCTGGTAGACGATGGACAAGCCAAGGCCCGTGCCGCCTTCAAACGTTGATTGAAGTGGTTCAAAAATCTTGGATCTCTGCTTGGCATCCAGCCCAACTCCGGTGTCACGGAAAGCGATGCGCAGCCAGAAGGGGCGCTGGTCGAGCTTGACGGTAAGCGTGCCGCCGCCGGGCATGGCGCGGAGAGCGTTGTCACAGAGATTCCAAAACACCTGTTTGATTTTGTTGGCGTCCACGCGGGCGCGCAACTCGTGACCGTTGAAGGCGCGAACAATCTGATACTTCGTTCCAACGTCCGGTTTTTTCTCCATGAGCAAAAGCGCTTCGTCCAACAGGCTGCGCACGTCGGCCTCCTGGAACTCATAGCTCTTTTCCCTGGAGTAGTTGAGGAAGTTGGTGATGATGCTGTTCAGCCGCTCCGATTCCCTGCTGACGATATTGACGAGTTGTTTCTCGTCTTCTTCCAGCGGCACCAGGCGCGCCAACTCCTTTACCGCTCCGGCCATCGCCGTAAGGGGCTGGCGAATCTCGTGGGCGATGGCGGCGGAAAGGCGGCCCAAGGCGGCCATGCGCTCTTTTGTCGCCACCTCTTGCTCGAGACGGCGCAAATCAGTGAGATCCTGGAAATTGAAAACATAGCCGCTGCGCTGGACATCACGCGAACGCAGGGGGGAGATACTGATTCCCAGGAAGCGCTGCTCGCCGGTGGGCGTGCGAAAATCAATTTCCTTGCGAAGCGAGAGGCGTTCCGCATCGGCATACTGGCCGGGCAGCCAAAAATCATCGTTCAACTCTTGCAGTTTTTTCCCTCGCAAATCGCTGAAGCGCAATCCCAGGATTTCCTCTCCTGTCCGGTTTAGGAGAAGAATGTGTCCGGCGAGATCCGTGGTCAGCAACCCCCCGCGCATGGAATGGATGATGTCTTCAGTGAAATCCTGCAGGCTTAGAAGCTCCTCGCGTTTCTCTTCCAGTTCCGCGCCTTTGTGACGGAGCGATTGAGCGAGGAGACTAGCCAGATAGGCGACCGCGAGAAAACCGAGAAGATTCATGACCAGCCAGGTACGCAAGCTCTCCGGAGTCGGCAGGCTTGCCGAGGTGCGGGAAATTCTTCCGGCGTAAACGAGAACGGTCATGGTCACGAGGAGCAGGAAGCAAACGGATGTGATCAGGAAGGCAATCCGGCGCGAAAACAGAATACTGGCAACGATGATGACCAGAAGGTAGAGCGAAATGAAATAGCTTTCCTGAAGACCGGTGGAATACACCAGCAGCGAAATCATCACCACATCACCGGCGACTTGCAGGCCGCCGTGCCAGCGGGCTTGTGGCACCCAGCGAAGAAGGATGAGATCCAGGAGCCCGAAGGTGATCCAGAAGATGATCAGCGGCAGGAAAAAGCGATTGGTGCTAAAGCCGGGAATGTACTGCGGCCAGACAACTCCCACGGTCAGGATGAGGGTGATCGTCAACAGACGAACACGCGTCAGCCAGTCCAGCCACTCCCTTGTAGCAAAGCTTTTGTCCATTGCTCGCCCGCGCCTTTTCCCGGCATCCGGATATCCCCAAGTTCAGGCAGGAAAAACGGAGGACAGAGGCTTATGCCACTGCCCTCCGTAAAGAGGGTGCTGCCGAGCGGGTGGAAGCTCGGTCTAGTGCATCGAGCTCAATTTGCCGATCAGCGAGAACAGCGGCAAGTACATGGAAATAACCACGCCGCCGACGATGACGCCCAAAAAGACGATCATGATGGGCTCGAGAGCAGTCAGCAAATCTTTTACCGCCGCATCAACTTCTTCTTCGTAGAAGTCGGCGATCTTCTGCAACATGGCATCCATGGCGCCAGTCTGTTCGCCGACGGCGATCATCTGGGTGACCATGCCGGGAAATACTTCCGAATCCCGCAACGGCTCGGTGAGCGACTTGCCTTCTTCGAGCGACTTCCTCACCTGCTGCAAGGCCCTCTCGACGACCGCGTTACCCGCGGTCCTCGCGGTGATGTCCAGACCTTCCAGGATCGGCACGCCGCTGGAGATGAGCGTTCCGAGCGTTCGGGTAAAACGCGCAACGGCAATCTTTCTCATAAGCACGCCGAGCACGGGCAATTTAAGGATGATGGTATCCAGCACGAAGCGGCCCTGGTTGGTTCCGTACCAGGCCTTTAATCCAAAGATTCCGCCGATGAGGGCCACGAGGATAAGCAAACCAAAAATGCTGCCGACGAAGTTGCTCAAAGCGATGACGATTTTCGTGGGCAATGGCAAGTCCACGCCGAGGCCCGCGAACAAGGTGGCAAAAATCGGCACGACTTTCCACAACAACAAAGTGATTACGCCGCCGGCCACCGTCAAGACGCCCACGGGATAAACGAGGGCGGACTTCACCGCGCGCTGCAACTTCACGTTCTTTTCGATATAGGTGGAAAGGCGCTGCAGAATGGTATCGAGAATACCGCCCGTCTCGCCCGCTTCCACCATGTTCACGTACAGGGCGTCAAACACCTTTGGCGAAGTGCGCATGGCGGCCGAAAGCGTGGCGCCACCTTCGACCTGGCTTCGCGTGCCAACCAGGACTTTTTGAAAGAACTTGTTCTCCTGCTGGCCGGCAAGAATCTCGAGACACTGAACGAGCGGCAAGCCCGCGTCGATCATGACCGAGAACTGACGCGTGAAGATGGCAAGCTCCTTGGCCTTCACGCCTCCGCCGAACTGGGGCATGTTGAACTCTTTGCCCTTTTCGGTCATTTTCGTCGCAGTAATCTGCTGACGCTTCAGCAAATTCTGCAGCTCGCCCTTGTTCGCGGCGGTCATCACGCCGCTGACACTGGAGCCGGAGCGGCTCGTTCCTTGATATTTATAGTCCGGCATTTGATTGCCTCCTCATTCCTCTAATCCTTCCGGCATCGTGCCGTCCAGATTGTTGAATCTCTCTCATCGCTTGCCACCCACGGGCGCCTTGCTGCCTCCCCCGGGTGTAGAAACTCCGCGGTTGATCATGTCCTGGAGTTCATCGGCATTGGATGAACGCGACATGGCCATGTCCAAAGTAATGGCCTTGGTAAAGTAAGCGTTGGCAAGACCCTGGTTGAAGGTCTGCATCCCGGTTTGTCCCGTACCTGTTTGCATCGCTGAATAAATCTGGTGAATCTTGTCTTCGCGGACCAGGTTGCGGATGGCCGGAGTCGGAATAAGAACTTCCATGATCATGGCGCGGCCGCGCCCATCGGCGCGCGGGAGAAGCGCCTGACAAAGAATGCCTTCCATCACCATGGAGAGCTGCGCGCGAATCTGCGGCTGCTGGTGCGAGGGGAAAACGTCAATAATACGGTTGATGGTGGAAGCGGCCGAGTTAGTGTGCAGGGTGGCAAAGGTCAAGTGGCCGGTTTCCGCGATGCGGAGAGCCGATTCGATGGTCTCGAGGTCGCGCATTTCGCCGATGAGCACGACGTCGGGATCTTCACGAAGCGCGGCGCGCAATGAATTTGCGAACGAATGTGTGTCGGCGTGGACTTCGCGCTGGTTCACAAGGCATTTCTTGTGGTTGTGAAGAAACTCGATGGGGTCCTCGATGGTGATCATGTGTTCTTCACGCTCGCTGTTGATCTTGTCGAGCATGGCAGCGAGTGTGGTGGACTTGCCGGAGCCGGTCGGCCCGGTGACGAGGACGAGCCCACGGGGCTTGTCGCACAGGCCTTTCACCACTAGCGGTAACCCTAGAGCGTCGAAACCCTTTATTTCCCATGGAATGGTACGGAAGACAGCACCGACCGCGCCGCGCTGATTGAATACGTTGCCGCGGAAGCGGGCCAGATTCTTCAAGCCGAAGGAGAAGTCCAGTTCCAGGTTTTCTTCGAAGCGATGTTTCTGCGCATCCGTCAAAACGCTGTAGGCCAGTGATTTGGTGTCTGCGGCGGTCAAAGGCGGCATGTCCAGGGGCCGGAGGCGGCCGTGCACGCGAACGCGCGGGGCGCTGTTCGTCGTGATGTGGAGGTCGCTGCCTCCCATCTCGATCATTTTCTTCAGCAATTCACTGAGCGTAATGCCAGCCATCCGTCACCTTCGATTCTATAAAACTGTTTCGCGCAGGACTTCTTCCATGGTCGTCTGTCCCAGCGCAACTTTCGTCAAGCCGCTGCGGCGCAGCGTGATCATTCCCTGCTCGATCGCCTTCTTTTTCAATTCCAGGGCGGAGGCGCCGACAAGGATCAATTCGCGAAGCTCATCATTGATTTCCATCACTTCGTAAAGACCGGTGCGGCCTTTGTAGCCGCGCTTGCCACACGTCGTGCAGCCCTTGCCATGATAAATCTTGGTTTTCTTCGACTCTTCCGGCGTATATCCGGCATCAATCAGCGCCTGCTCCGGCACTTCCAGTTCTTCCTTGCAATTCGAACAGATGCGACGCACCAGACGCTGGGCGCAAATCAGGTTCACTGAAGTGGCCACCAGGAACGGCTCGATACCCATGTTCATCAAGCGGCTGATGGTCGATGGCGCGTCGTTGGTGTGCAGCGTGGACAAAACCAAGTGTCCGGTGAGCGCGGCCTTCACGCCAATTTCCGCCGTTTCAAAGTCGCGGATCTCACCGACGAGAATGATGTTGGGGTCCTGCCGGAGGAAGGCACGAAGAGCGGCAGCGAAGTTCAAGCCGATCTGTTCCTTCATTTGGACCTGATTGATGCCCGCCAACTGGAACTCGACGGGATCTTCCGCGGTCATAATATTGGTGTCCACGGTGTTGAGCGTGGCAACCGAAGAGTACAGAGTATTGGTTTTGCCCGAACCCGTGGGACCGGTGACCAGGACCATACCATAGGGCTTCAAAATGTTGCGTTCGAATTTCTTGAGCGACTCCGGTTCGAATCCGAGCTTGGTCATGTCCAGCCGGAGGTTTTCCTTGTCCAGCAACCGCATTACGATTTTTTCGCCGTAGAGAGTCGGAACGGTGGAAACGCGGAAGTCCAATTCCTTTTTCTTTCCCTCGGCCTTGTACTTGATCATGATGCGGCCGTCTTGCGGCAAGCGCTTTTCCGCGATGTCCAGCTTGGCCATGATCTTCAAGCGGCTGGTAATAGCGTCCTTCAAGCGCAGCGGCGGGGTCATTACGGTTTGCAGCTGGCCGTCAACGCGGAACCTCACGCGCATTTCGAGTTCGTACGGCTCAATGTGAATATCGCTGGCGCCTCGCTTTACCGAATCCGTCAAGATTAAATTAACAAGCTTAATGATGGGCGCTTCTTCCGCGGCCTTTTCCAGTGTCGCGGTGTCCAGCTCCGATTCTTCGGCAGCCAGCTCGAGTTCGTTGTCTTCGTCAACGAGGTCCTTCATCAAGTTGCTGAGTTCCTCGTGGTTGGACGCCGCTCCACCGTAGAAACGGGAAATGGCGTCACCGATGGCCGACTCCGAGGCCACTACCGGCTCGACGTTGAAGCCGGTCATGAACTTAATATCGTCCATCGCAAAGACGTTGGTGGGATCCGTCATGGCGATGGTAAGGACGGAACCGACGCGCGAAAGTGGAATCACCTGGTAGCGCGAAGCAGTATCCTGCGGGATCAGCTTTATGACGTTGGGATCGATTTCGTAATATTTCAGATTGATGGAAGGAACGCCGTACTGCCGGGAGAGCACCCCGGTGATGTCATCGTCGGTGATAAAGCCCATCTTCGTCAGACAGCTTCCCAGCTTGCCGCCATTCGCGCGCTGAAATTCCAGCGCCTTCTGCAGCTGGTCCTGCGTGATGAGACTTTCCTTAACTAAGATTTCGCCCAAACGGACGGACATCCGCAGCACTCCCGACTGGGTTTGCACCCAGCGCTCACCTTAACAAATGACGACGATGAGCGTACCCAGAATTTATCGCTTCGTTCTGAAATGGCTAATACCTGCCCACCAGGACAGGTCTTATGGAAAGAGTACAGGTTGAATTCTTGACTTGCCTGTGCGCGGTGGCTATCTTGCCTTAGAGATGCTTGCGCGGCACATTCCGACATATTCTGGCCATGTTCCCGCTGTACTGACGAAAATTGTCCGCGGAGCGCGTGGCAAGAAGAATTTTGCCATTCCCTCAGCATTTCCGCGGCGTAAACCTTCATGAGCCACCTGGATAACAAGCAGCGCTGGGGTCTGGCCACCGGCGGAATTCTGCTGACGCTGCTGCTGGCGGCCGTGTTTACGTTCGGGTCGCTCGATGTTCCGTTCGAACCGCGCAACTGGCGCACGGTCATGGTGCTGTACGCGGTCTCGAGTTTCATTACCGCGGCCTTTCTCGTGTTCGGACTCATTTTAGCGCGTAGCACGCTGCGGCTGTGGGCGGAGCGAAGCAGGGAGCAACTTGGCGCCCGGTTCAAAACCAAGATGGTCGTGGGCGCCATGGCTATTTCCCTTCTCCCGATCGTCTTCATGTTTATCGTCAGCTATTCGCTGATCAATCGGAGTTTGCTGCTGTGGTTTCCGAAGCCACTGGAGATCGCCTCGGAAGAGACACAGAAGCTTTTGGATGATTTGGGGCGCACACAGTTGCCTCGGCTTCGCGGGATGGCTTTGCAGGCGCTGACGGAAAGCGATCGGCCCGGGGATGATTTCCTGCAACGCGCCTTGGCGAAGGGTGCGGATGCGTCGTGGATATTGGATCGGAATGGCAAGGCCATACGTGGAGGGATCGCCTGCGACAACCAGTCTGAAGATCGGCGCGGGACCGTGTGCGCGCAATCGGGTGTTCTCGGCGAATATTTGCGTTCGTTGCAAAGCGGGGTGGAAGTTTGGCAGGCGGGCGGAAAGACTTATTTTGGCGCGCGGCTGCCGATTCTGGAGGGTGGGCAAACGGCGGGATTTATTGTGGCGGCCAATCGCACGAGTCCGGACATTCTGGCGCGGCTCACCACCATCCAATCGCAAACGCATGAGTACTATCAGGAAAAGCAGGATCTGCGCGCTTTGAAGCGGCAGATGCTATTGATTCTTCTTCTCTTCACGGTGTTGCTGCTCTCCGCGGTTATGTGGGTGGCGCTTTTTCTTGCGAAACAGGTCACTGTCCCGATTCAGGCCCTCGCGGAAGGAACGCGCGAAGTTTCTTCCGGTAACTTTGATTACCAGGTTCCCGAGCAGGCTCAGGATGAGCTTGGCGTGCTGGTGCGCTCGTTTAACACCATGACCACGCAGCTGCGGGACAATCGCTCGCAAATCGATCAGTTTACTCGCAACCTTCAATTGGCGGTGCAAGAGCTCGAGCGGCGGCGGCAGTTGATGGAGACGGTGCTGGAAAACATTCCTACGGGAGTCATTTCGCTGGATGCCACCGGGGGAATCCTTCGCGCCAATAAATCCGTCACGCGCATGTTTGGCTCCGGCACTGGCGGCTCACGTTCGCTGGAGGAATTGCTCGGAGGAGAAGCTGGGCGCATCGTGCACTACTTGATGCGCCAGTCGCTGCGCATGGGCATGGTCTCGCGCGAGATTGAGACGGTGGTGGAAGGGCGCGTGTTGCATCTTGCGGTGACGGTCAGCTCGCTCGGACCTCGACGCGCGAATGCGGGCTATGTGCTGGTGCTCGATGATTTGACGGAGATGCTTCGCGCGCAGAAATCCGCGGCGTGGCAGGAAGTGGCGCGGCGCATCGCGCACGAAATCAAGAACCCGCTTACGCCCATCCAGCTTTCCGCTCAGAGGCTTTCGCGCTTCCTCGATCGTCGCGACAAATCTCAGTCGGCTAACGCTCAGAACTCCGAGCTGGTGGGTTTGGTCCAGGAGTGCTCGCGGCTCATCGAACGGGAGGTCTCGACGCTCGCGGCGCTGGTCAACGAGTTTTCCCAATTCGTGCGCTTCCCTACGGCGAAGCTTGCTCCGGCCAATGCCAACGACATCGTCCACGAGGCCGTGGAAGTTTTCGCGGGGCGACTCGAGGGCATTACCCTGAAAACGACGCTGGCCGAAAATCTGCCGCCGGTGCGCGCCGACGGCGGGCTGCTTCGCAGCGTGGTGGTTAATCTGATCGATAACGCAGCAGAGGCACTGGAAAATTCCACGTACCGGGAGATCGTGGTCTCCACGCTATCCCATTCCGACGCCGAAACCGTTCAAATCTGTGTGTCGGATACCGGCCAGGGAATTTCGCCGGAGGACAAGGACAAGCTGTTCCTTCCCCATTTCTCAACCAAAAATCGCGGCACTGGGCTCGGGCTGGCCATCGCCGCGCGTATTATCGCGGAACACGGTGGCAGTATCCACGTCGAGGACAATCTGCCCGTTGGTTCGCGTTTTCTTGTGGAGCTCCCCGTTGCCGAATTAACGCCCGCTTCCGTTGCCGGATTTAGCGGAACGGATTCGTCTCGATGACTCCCAAGCCGTATCTCCTCGTAGTAGACGACGAGGCTGGCATCCGGGAATCCCTTTCGTCCATTCTCAAAGATGAGAGTTACCACGTGGAGGCGCTGGGCTCCGCCGAGGAAGCTCTTGAGCGCGTGGCCGCTGGCGACATCGAAGTCATTCTCCTCGATGTCTGGCTTCCGGGAATGGACGGGCTGGAAGCCCTAAGCCGCATGCGAGCTCTCCCGCGGCCACCCGCGGTCATCATGATCTCGGGTCATGGCACCATCGAGACGGCTGTACGCGCGACAAAGCTCGGGGCTTTCGATTTCATCGAGAAGCCGCTGTCACTCGAAAAAATCATTGTTCTTGTCCGCAATGCCATTCAGCAGCGGCGCCTCGAAGAAGAAAATCAGCTGCTGCGGAGCGAGCTGGGGCGCCGCTACCAGGTCATCGGCGACAGCGTTCCGATGAAGGCGCTGCGCCAGCAGATTGCCGTTACCGCGCCGACCAACGGCCGCGTGCTGATCTATGGGGAAAGCGGCACAGGGAAGGAGTTGGTTGCTCGCGCGCTGCATGCCGCCAGCCTTCGCAGCAAGGGCCTGTTCGTCGAAGTCAATTGCGCGGCGATTCCGGAAGAGCTGATCGAATCCGAACTCTTCGGGCACATCAAGGGGAGCTTTACGGGCGCTTCCGAGGATAAGACCGGCAAATTTCAGAAGGCCGATGGAGGAACTCTGTTCCTTGATGAAATCGGCGACATGAGCCTGCGCACACAGTCCAAAGTTCTCCGGGTCCTGGAAGAACAGCGCTTCGAGCGTGTCGGCTCGAATGAAACAATGAGCGTGGACGTGCGCGTGATCGCCGCTACCAACAAGAACCTCGAACAGGAGATTGCCCGCGGTGCTTTTCGGCAGGACCTATTCTACCGGCTCAACGTGATTCCCTTTTTCGTTCCGCCACTGCGCGATCGCAGAGAAGACGTTCCCACGCTGGCGCGATACTTCCTGAAGGAATTCAGCTCCGCGTATACGAAGAAAAACCGCGAGCTGAGCGATTCCGCGATGGAAATTCTGCTGCGCTATCCCTGGCCGGGAAATGTGCGCGAACTCCGGAATCTGATTGAACGGCTGGTTATTGTGTGCCCCCAGCCGCGCATCGAGCCCCATCACCTTCCGCCCGAACTTTTCCGTGGCGTCGCAGAAAGCCCACATCAACCGTATTCGACCTTGCATGAAGCGCGTAGCGCGTACGAGCGTGAGTTCATCCTTCGAAAGCTGCAGGAGCACCGCTGGAATATGACGCAAACGGCGACGGCCCTCGGTCTGGAGCGGAGCCATCTGTACCGCAAAATGAAATCATTGGGCATCGCGGCGCCGGAATAACCAAATCGTGAGTGCCTCTTACGAACGGCAACTATTCTAATTGTTCAAAATTAGACACTACAACCGCTGTAAGGCGGTGTAGAATTCCGCCAATCCTGTCTTTGACTTCGTACGTCCGTCCCGGATCGGCGGTCCTCCGGACGGCCTCCAAATACAGCCGCCATGCCCCTCAACGGGCATTCCTTCTGTCATCGCAGGTTCCGGCCAGCACGTTGCACGCAAGACAGAATTGAGGAGAATGCCCGAGATGAAAAAGATACTCGTGATAGCGGGGTTGTTGTGTTTCTGTGGGCCGCAAGGACGCTCGCAATCGGCTGCCGTCGAAGCCACAACGCAACCTCCGGCGGCTCCGCAACAGAACACCTTCTTCCCAAGAAACTGGATTCGCGGTTATTCGGATTTCGAAGTAGCGCCGTCCCACAACGAACCCGATCTCGGACGCTGCATGTTTCCGCAGCCGACCAGCGCCGGCGGTGCCACATCCACGTGTACTGCTTATGCGCGCTATCTCATGAGCGGATACTTGGAGTTTCAGCCGCTGGGCCGTACGCCGGCGCGTCACATCTTTCTTTTTTTCGAGCCAAAGTTCAGCTTTGGAAGGAACATCCCGCAACTGAGCTACGGCGCTTCGATGGAGCCCATCGCCTATGACCGGTCCGTCGGAGTCGGGTTTCAATTGCGGAAGAATTTCGAAATTCGCGCAACCCAGCATCAGGTGGATTATTTGGGTCGCTATAGCAAACTTCTTGGCAGCGCGGATCTGCGTACCAACGGCCCTTACGGGCTTTATGCAACAGTGGGCGTCCGCTGGTCCTTCGGCGGGTATGGCCGCACGGGCACGCCGTCGGCCTATTGACCGAATCCGACCTAAGAAACTTCGCCCAGTTTTAGATTCGATCGGTTCCGCACTCAAGTGCGCTGGTAGCGCCTACTCGCCTTTGCCCTGGTCCTCACTCAAACCTTCCAACTGGAAGTGCCAGTCCAGTTCGCGAACCTTTTGCGGGCTTTCCCGCCAATCCGGAACGACCTTCACGAACAAGCCGAGATAGATTTTCGTATCCAGCAGCGCTTCCAGCTCCTTGCGTGCTTCCGTCCCGATTTTCTTGAGCACTCCGCCTTTGTGGCCGATTAGGATTTTCTTCTGCGTATCGCGTTCCACGCTCATGGTGGCTTCGATGCGCAGCAGCCGCGGCGACTCCTCGAATTTTTCCACCACTACGGCGAGCGCGTACGGCACTTCGTGGTACATCACTTGAATCGCTTTTTCCCGGATAATCTCGGCGGCCAGAAAGCGTTCGGGCTGGTCCGTCACCTGATCTTCGGGAAAGTACGGCTCGCCTTCCGGCAACTGCTTGAGAATTTCGTTTAGAAGGTCTTCGCAACCCGTGCCTTTGAGGGCGGAGATCGGCACAACCGCCGCGAAATCGAAAGCTGTCGCGTAGGCCTCGATCAACGGCAACAGTTTCGGCTTCGGCAATTGATCCACTTTGTTCAGTGCCAGAATCGTCTTGCCGCGAAAGCGCTGAGCCTTCTGCAACAGCAGCTCATCCGCGTGTGGATGCGTGCGGCTGGCATCTACCATTAAGAGCAGGACATCGATTCCTTCCAGAGCGGCCGCCACTTCCTGCATCATTTGGCGCCCCAGCGCTGAGTCCGCCTCGTGCAACCCCGGCGTGTCTATGAAAACGATTTGTCCTTCGGGCTTCGTCACGATTCCCTGGATGCGATTGCGCGTGGTTTGTGGCTTGGAGGTCACAATCGCGATTTTCTGCCCGACCAACCGGTTCACCAGCGTTGACTTGCCCGCATTGGGCCGCCCGATGATGGCCACAAATCCAGACCGAAAAACCTTCTTCCCTGTTTTTTCAATTCGTTCCATCGCCACTCTTCTCTGCGTTGTCTGCGCGTGATTTACTTTCGCTTCTGGGCTGCCCGCGAAATCATTGCGCTATCGCGTGTTCCACTTCGGGGAAGCCTAAGGTTTCGCCAGAGCCGCTGTCAGCTGCTTGCGAATCCGCACGCGCAATACTTTTCTCTGGTTCGCTTCCAGGACCTCGAAGCGATGTCCTTCGAGCTCGATCTTGTCGCCCGGCGCGGGAACTTTTCCCATGGCATGGCTCAGCAGCCCCGCAAGAGTTGTGACCGCTTCGTCGGATTTGTCACCAAACTGCACGCCGAGCAATTCCTCCACGTCACCGATCGCCATGCTTCCGCGCATCACCAGCCCGCCATCCGGTTCGCGGACAACGTCCGGCGCCGGCGGCCTCCCATTGTTGCCCTTTTCGCCGACGATTTCTTCCACCAGGTCTTCGATCGTGGCGATGCCCGCGACAGTCCCATGTTCGTCAATGACCACGGCCAGAGGCTGGCTTTTCTGACGCATTTCGCGCAACAGCTCCGAACCTACTTTGGTCTCCGGGATGAACAATGCCGGCTTCGCGAGTTCCCGCACCTTGCGCTTGAGCAAGTCCTGATCCGCGATTTGCAAAAGGTCCTGTGCGTACACGACGCCGAAAATATCGTCGAGTGATTTTTCATAGACGGGCATCTTGCTGAACTTCGTCTCAAGGACCCTTGCGTGCAGCTCTTCCAGCGAAGCGTCCGCGGACATAGCCACAATGTCGGGCCGTGGGGTCATCACTTCGCGCACGCGCTTATCGCTGAACTCCACAACCTGCTCGATCAAGTCTGCCTGTTCCGGCTCGATGATGCCTTCTTCTTCCGCAGCTTCGACCAGCGCTTCAATTCCCTCTTCGGTGCGCTGCTCCGCCGTTTTCTCCGCTTCGTATTCGGAGATTCGCGCCAGAGACTCCGCGCCTTCCAGGAACACGCGCACCGGCCAGACGAACCACATCGCGCCGCGGATCAACGGCAGCAATGGCAGCAGCCATCGCCCCGTCGTGCGGTACAAAAGCATGTCCGGAATGAAATGCATCGCGATGACGACTTCGAGGGCAATGAAAACGCAGAACTGTACAAACGATTCCCACTTGCCCGGTACGAAATAAACGACCCCGCGCGTGGTCTCCAGCACCAGGAAGGCCAGCATGAAGTGCCCCATGATGCGGAACGTCCGTCCGCCGCTCCGCCGGTTGATCTTCAGCTTTGGTTCAATTTCCGCTTCGAAAATATCCAGATGCTCGTGCACACGGCCGGTGGTCATGCGCCCGAGTTCCCGGTAGATCAGCGTCAAGTAAGAGAAAATGGGCAGGGTAAAGCCAACCAGCACGACACTGAGCGCGTAGAGCCAGCTTAAGTTCATCACGCCAATCCAAGCCTCACGCGCAGCTTCCGTTCCACGCGGTCCATTTGGCCGCGATCCGTTTCGTGGTCGTACCCTAGAAGGTGCAAGACGCCGTGAAGAATCAGCACGCGAAGCTCGCTCGGCAGTTCCCGGCCGGATTTCTTCGCATAGCGCCGTGCCGTAGCTGGGGAAATGGCGATGTCACCCAAATATTCAGCAACTTTTCCTTTATTGGAATTCCGGGGAAGCGGGACGGGCCTTCGCCGCACGACGCTTGGAAACGAAAGCACGTCAGTCGGCCCCTTCTTCTTGCGAAACGTCTCATTCATCCGCGCGATCTCCGCGTCGCTCACCAGGCAAATCGTGACACCCGCTTCCTGGAACCCCAGTTCGGCTTGCACACGGCGGAGAAACGATTCGAGGGGACGCCGCGCCACGCGCACGTTTCTCTGGCGGTTCAGGATCATCCTTGCTGGATTTCTTTATTTTGGTCTTTCCCGGATTCTCTCGTTGGCGTTCCCGTTTTGCCGTTGCCGCTGTTTCCGCCTCGTTGCGGATGAGCTACATCATACTCTTCATAGGCGCGAATAATCTGCTGCACCAGGTTGTGCCGCACCACGTCCTTCTCGCCAAACTGCACCACGCCGATGCCCTCGATCTTGCCGCACACTTCCAACGCTTCGATCAACCCGGACTTTTTTCCTTGCGGCAAGTCAATCTGCGTTACGTCGCCGGTGATCACTGCCTTGGAATTGAAGCCCAGCCGTGTGAGGAACATCTTCATCTGTTCGCTGGTGGTGTTTTGCGCTTCGTCCAGAATCACGAACGAGTCGTTGAGTGTGCGCCCGCGCATGAACGCCAGCGGCGCAACCTCGATGATGCCCTTCTCCAAGAACCGCTCCAGTTTGTCCGCGTCCAGCATGTCGTATAAGGCGTCGTACAACGGGCGCATATAAGGATCGATCTTCTGCTGCAGCGTGCCCGGCAAAAACCCAAGCCGCTCGCCCGCTTCCACCGCCGGCCGTGCCAGGATGATGCGGTTCACCTGCTTGGTCAGCAGCGCGCTCACCGCCATGGCCACCGCGATGTAGGTTTTCCCCGTGCCGCCCGGCCCAATGCCGAACATCATGTCGTGCTTCTCGATGTCCTCCATGTAGCGCTTCTGGCTGGCGTTCTTCGGCGTGACTTGTTTCTTGCCGAACGAGCGCACGCGGCTGTGCTCGAACATCCCGCGCGGCGATTCGTGCGGTTCGTCCGTGGCCACGCGCATCAGCGACTTCACTTCCGCGGCGGAGAGCGCGCGCCCGTGCCGCGTCAAATGGTTGTACTCCTCGACGATTTTCACCGCCTGGTCCACGCACTCTTGTTCGCCTTCGATAGTCAGCCGCGTGTCGTGCAGATGCGTGCGCACGCGCAGCGAGTCTTCGAGCAAGCGCACGTTTTCGTCCAGCGTGCCAAAGAAGGGCTCAATTTGTCCGGAAATGTGAACGGTACGTCGCATCCAATTGGAAGGTTTTTCTGTAACCGGAACCGGGTGGCCGATGGGATTCCTCCTCGTTGTGCCCGCCTGCGGCGGGCAGGCGCAGCCGCTTCGAAGCCTGCTCTGGGAGAAACTCATTACACCCTAGCGCAGGCACCCGTCGCGGTCAAGTTAACGGTTCGTTACGCGAAACTTGGGCATTTTGGTCTAATGCCGTCGCGCTTTCTTCTTCAACGATTCCTGGATTGCCTTTTCCGCGAGCGGGGCCATCACGGCGTATCCTGCCGTATTCGGGTGTAGCCCGTCCTCGCTCAGCTCTTTCTTGAGCAGGCCGCGCTCATCCACCATCGCCGAAAAATAGTCGAGGTACACATAGCCCTGCTCGGCCACGTATTTCTTGATCCACGCATTCAATTCCAGAATTTTCTCCGGCGGCCGCTTCTGCCGCATGTCGACTGGATTCCCGTCGCGATCGTGTCCGTAGTTGCTGACCGGCATCACGGAGGAAAGCACTACGCGAATGCCGTGAGCGCGCGCGAGCTCCGCCATGGATGCAAGGTTGCCCTCGGTCTCTTCGAGCGTTATGGGCCCAGTGTTCGCCGATAGGTCATTCGTTCCTGCAAGAATCACGACCACTTTTGGCTGTAGAGCAATGACGTCTGCCCGAAAGCGGAGAAGCATCTGCGGCGTCGTCTGCCCGCCAATCCCGCGACCGAAGTATGGCTTGCCCGGGAAAAATGCGCCGAACCGCGGCTGCACCCACATGTCCGTGATGGAATCGCCCATGAACACCACCCGCTGCTCGTGCTTTGCCGGAGCAGCCACCTGGGCATTCGCCTCGCGGTAACGCGCGAGGTTCGGCCAATCGTTAAGCCGCTTTTCCGCACCTTCCAGCCGCGTCTTGGCGTCCGCCAGTTCCGCGCAATCGCATGCCGGCTTCGCCGGCGCCTCCGTAGGGGCCTGCGCGTGGAGACTATTTGCGAAAAACATCAACGTGGCTAGCAGTGGAGCGGCGATCTTGAAAACAGACCTCATGGATTACCCTTCCTCTTCCTTTGAAGACTAAGGACGTACAACTAAAAACCAAGAATGGATTGCTGACAACTGAAATCTGAAAACTTTTTCCTCACCTCGGACAGTGTTCTTCTCATTACCTGTACTCTGGTACGGACGCACTATGGACGCAAACCTTCCTGAACGCGAAGATGCCAATCGAAGCGGAGATCAAAACTGTGAAATCGTTTCGGGGTATGGGAAGGGGCCTGACCATGAAAAGCAAAATCATCGTATTCGGCACTTTGGCGAGCATGATTTTCAGTTCATCCGCGCGGTCTGAAGAACTCGCGAATTCCTCTTCTGCTCCGAACAGCGCGGCCCTCACCAGCAAGATCAGCTGCAACGGGAACCTGAGCATCCCCATGACCGCCGACCAGGAGCAGACTCTGCCAATACAGCTGGTCGCCAATCTGGAATGCGGCCAGGAAGTGGCTGTGCTCTCTGACGTTGAAGGATACACCGTCAATATCCGCACCGAAGACGGCAAGCAGGGCTACGTTGCGCATATGTTTCTCACCCGGCCAGTCCGCAAGCGGCCCGAAGCACAACTTCCCGGCGACAACGCCGCGATCAGTAACGGCGTCGCCCGCTGGCAGTCAGGCGCAAAGGGCAGCTACCAGTTCATGAATGGCAGTGAGTTGGTGGAATCGCTGACGGCCAACGGCGTCACCGTTCAAGTTTCGCTGCAGGACACCGGCTGGAAAATGCGCGCCAACGTCGCCGTGGTCAACAGTGGTAAAGAATCCGTCTACGTGCTGCCGAAGTTGCTCTCGCTGGACGAGATTGCGCCGCTGATAAAGCCCCTGCGCTACGAGGATCCCGCGCACGTTGCGAAAGCGGCCAATCACCAGATTCTTTGGACTTCGGCCAGCGCTGGCGCAGCCGGCGGCGTGCAGCCTGCGCGGCATTCCTCCACGTCCGGCGGGGATGTATTCGTCCTGACTTACAAACTTCCCGTGTCTGACCCTTCGCCCAATTATTTGGCGCAGCACCAGGCGCTCGAAGAGATCGCCGCGAAGAATCAAACTCCACTCGTGGACATGGCGCGCGAAGTGAAAGAACTCTCCCTGCGCGAGTGCACGCTGAAGCCCAGCGAGAAGACCGCGGGAGCCGTGTGGTTCGAACGCGACTCCAAGTCCCGGCAACTCATTCTGAAAGTTCCGGTCGGCGACATCATTTATGAATTCCCGCTTTCCTTCAACCACGACAAATAAGAGAGCTTCGACGCTGTTCCCCCTCCCCGCCCTTCTCCCCCCAGGAGGGCGGGGCTTCTCTTTTCGTTAGAGATGTTAGAGCTGCCAGCCGGACTAGTTGGGCTAAGGGAACTTCCGCCCCGATCGATGCGATTGACACTCGGGCGACCAGCTACAATTTGTGTATGAAATGCCCCGGCTGCAAAACCGAAATGGCTCCGATGACGTTGGAGGCCCGCATGGGCGGACAGGTCGCCATCGATGTCTGCGCCGGTTGCCAGGCCTTCTGGTTCGATCATTTCGAAAGCCTGAAGCTTTCTCCCGGCTCCACACTGAAGCTCATGAAATTCATCGGGGAGCATCCCTCCTCCGCGAAGCCATCGCCTCCTGGCACGATGCAATGTCCGCGTTGTGCAACGACGCTGAAGCTGGCGCACGACCTGCAGGGCAACATGCCGTTCACGTATTGGCGATGCGCCACCGATGACGGCCACTTCATCGCCTTTCTCGAGTTCTTAAAGGAAAAGAATTTCATCCATCGATTGACGCCCGGGCAGATCCAGGAGTTGCGACAGAACGTTCAGTTTGTGAATTGCTCCAGTTGTGGGGCGTCCATCAATCTTGAAACCGACTCGGCCTGCCCCTACTGCCACGCGCCCATCACCATGCTCGATATGAAGCAGCCGCAGCTGATGCTCGAGCAGCTCAGACGTGCCGCCGAGCCGAAGCCGCTCGATCCAACTCTCCCTTTGAAAGTCGCTTCCGCGAAGATGGCATTGGAAACCTCCTTGGCCGATTATGATCGCGGCACCGAATGGTGGAGCAACGCCAGCTGTTTCGGCCTGGTGGGCGCCGGCCTAACCGTCGTCGCCCGCTGGCTCAGCGACAAGTTGGTTGATTGATCGCTATGAGCAACGAGGAGGAGCTTGCAGCGCATGATAGATGAATTACCGATTCCAGAAACCCCCGAGAAAGAGGTCCCTCGGTGGGTTCAAGTCCTGGTGGGGCTGGTTCTCGCGTTGCTGACGCTATTCTGCGGATTTGCTTCGGTAACGATGTTGGTTGTTCCAAACGAGAAAAGTCCCATTCTCACCGTTGTAGTCGGATTAATCATGTTGCTCGGTTGCTTCTGGGTGCTCGAAAAGTGCTCTCGTTTGTTAACCGGCCGCAAGAATCGAGGCGGCCTGATGACTCCGAACACGCTGCGAGTGGTGTCGTTCTTCTTTCTCGTTTTCCCGGTCGCGGGCTTATTCACTGGCTATTATCGGAAGATGGGTCTGATTGCGATATTTCAAGCAGTGATGTATTTCTCCAGCTTTCTGGGGCTTCGTGCGTTGGCTCGAAAGCGAGAGGCTAGTGGCGTCAACGAGCAGACAAAATAGTTACGTGATCGGAAACCGTCACCACCCTTTAAGCTCGTTTGACAAAGCCTTGCGCCTCGTTTAACGTTAGAAGTTTGAGCGATACCTACAAGGAGCAATAGATGGCGCAGGGACAGGCTACCAAAGTTAAGAAGAAAAAGAAGTCAGTTTTGAAGCGCGCGGCGCAATCTCTCCAGCGCGCCGAAGTCAACCGCGCCAACCGCACTCGCGTCCGCACCATGATGCGCCGCCTGCGCACCGCTATCACCGCCGGTGACGCCACTGCCGCGGGCAATCTTCTTCATCCCACCATGTCGGCGATCGACCAGGCCATCAGCAAAGGCGTGCTCCACGAGAACACCGGCAACCGCTACAAATCGCGCCTGACCCTCGCCCACAACGGACTCGCGGCCAAGACCGCCAAGTAACCCGCGTTAGCTGTTCACTCTTGTAAAATTTTCGAAAGGCGGGCGCAAGCTCGCCTTTTTGTGTTTGCGCCCGTTCCCAGTTCCGGCACTACCAGTATCCGAGTTCATTTCACTCTTCTCTCACCTGAACGCAACCTCGTTGTAATATGCGCACCTCACTCTCACGAGGCCCTAATGGGTCCTTACCCGAATCGTACGAGAAAGGAGAACGCATGTCTTTGAGGAAGACCGTCTCGAAGTGCTTTCATGGACTTCGCGTAGCATTCGTTGCAGTAACCGTGTTCCAGTTCTGCTTAGGAGGGCCGCTCGTCGGCTCGCTCCAGGCTGATGAGAAAGACCATACCCGCAGTCCCATCAAGCACGTCATTGTGCTGATTGGCGAAAACCGCACGTTTGATCATCTCTTCGCCACCTACAAGCCCAAGCATGGCGAATCTGTGAAGAACTTGTTGTCCGAGGGAATCATCAACGCGGACGGCACGCCCGGCACGCATTTCTCCAAAGCAGCCCAATTCCAGGCGATGCCGCCTTTCAAAACAGAATTTTACATCAGCCTCGATGACTCGGAGAAGGCGCCATACACGACGCTGCCCGAGCCGAGCCTGAATTTTTCGCCCAGCCCCGTCACGGGCGAACCACCTCCGTTTCCCGCTGCGACTCCCACTCCTCTCTTGGCAGCCATTGAGCCGTCGCTCGAAGTCGCCGATTTGCCATTGTTGACCACCGGCGCGTCTGGCGCGGAACAAACGGCCGAGTTTCTCGATCCCGTAACTCTCGAGATTCTGGATGCCGACACGCGAGTAGCGAATTTCAACAACCTGCCGAACGGGCCGTTCCCGCTTAAGGGAGCAACGCTGCCCTACGATTCCTACACCGGCGACACCACGCACCGGCTCTTCGAGATGTGGCAGCAATCGGATTGCAATATCCGCAATGCCACGCGGCGGAATCCCTCCGGGTGCTTGAGCGACCTCTATCCCTTTGTCATCTCCAACTACACCAGTGAACCGGATCCGTTCAGCTTTATCACGGCTGGCCTTGTGGATGACAATGGCGAGGGCAACTCCATGGGCTTCTACAACATGCAGGCGGGAGATGTTCCGGAGCTCAAGAAGCTCGCCGATGAATACTCCATGAGCGACAATTACCATCAAGCGACCATGGGTGGCACAGGTCAAAACCACATCTTGCTGGGCAGCGGCGACGCCATCTTCTGGTCCGATGGCAATGGCAATCCGACCATGCCGCCATCCCATATCGCCAATCCCAATCCCATCGCGGGCTCAAACGACCAATACATCGTGGACATCAATTTCGACGGCAACTTCACGGAATGCGCCGATCCCACACAGCCCGGCATCGCTCCGATTCGCGACTATCTCGCCACGCTCCCCTATCATCCAAATCCGAACTGCGAGAAAAACCATTTCTACATGGTCAACAACGACAACCCGGGCTTCTTGCCGGATGGCACCGTGGACACCAAGGGAATTGCTGGCGGGGGCTCCATTCCGCCGGTCAATAACCGCATGATCGGCGATGCGCTCAACGAGAAGGGCATTAGCTGGGCCTATTACGGCGGAGCGTACAACGCCGCCGTGGCGCTCACCAAGATCAAGGAGGCGGGTGGAAGTACAACCGATCCGACCATCCTCATTGGCGCGGCCTACTGCAACATCTGCAATTTCGAATCCTACACCAACTCCATCATGGGCAACGCAACGCAGCGCGCCGCGCACATCAAGGACACCATTGATTTCTTTAACGCCGTCGACAACGGCACACTCCCGGCAGTCTCCTTCGTCAAGCCGGACGGCCTGCTCGACGGTCACCCAGCTTCGTCGAAGGAAGACCTCTTTGAGGGCATGGTCAAGAAAATCATGGACCACCTCACTGCCAATCAAGAGCTGTTCGCGTCCACCGTTCTTTTCATCACCATGGACGAGGGCGGCGGCTTCTACGATTCCGGCTACATCCAGCCGCTCGACTTCTTCGGCGACGGGCCGCGTATTCCCATGATCGCTGTCTCGCCATACACCCGTGGCGGCCACATCAGCCACGTTTACTCCGATCACGTTTCCGTCCTCAAATTCATTGAGAGGAATTGGGATCTGAAGCCGCTTACGCACCGCAGCCGCGACAACTTCCCCAACCCCGTCGCCGACGACGACAATCCTTATGTACCGCTGAATAGCCCGGCCATTGGCGATCTCTTCGACCTGTTCGACTTCGGACACCACGATGGCGATCACGACGGCGACGATCACGGCGGCAGCCACTGATAAATCGCTCCAACTCATAAACAAAAAGGGCGGCCCCAAGGCCGCCCTTTTCTTTTCCGTGAATTTCTCTGCGAACTCTGTGCCCTCCGCGTCCTCTGCGTAAATTCTTCGCTCTTATCCGCGCGCCGCCTTCGCTTCCCCGCCTGTCAGCTCTGTAATCAGAAACTCCATCACCGCGCGCGCATCTTCCCCTCCCCGCTTCAAGCGGTCATCCGCCTTCTGCAACGCGCTTAACCCGCTCAACAATCGCCCCTTCGAAATCTTGCGCGCGTTCTGCAAAGCCAATTCCGCCTGCTCCGGCCGCATCCCCAGGGCCCGCGCCGCTTGCCAACCGTTCGTCACACCCCTCACTTCGCTGGCCTCGATCAATTTGCGGTACATCCAGGTCATCGCGCCCAGCATCGGCAGCGGCTCTTCCCCATCCCGCAGCAACCGGTCCAGGAATTCCAGCGCCTTCTTTGTCTGCCGCGACGCCAGCATGTCCGCCAATTCCCAAACCGTCGTCGTCTTCTCGGAAATCACAAGAGCGGTGACGTCTTGCCGCCGGATCAGTTTTCTCTCCGCCGCAAACGTCGCCAGCTTCTCGATCTCCGTTTTCAACCGCTGCAAATCCGCCGCCACAAACTCCGCCAAATCCTCCGCGGCACCTTTTTCAAACTCCACTCCCTCTTCTTTCGCAATCGCCCGTGCCAAAGCCACCGCCGCTGTTTGCCGTTCCCCTGCGTTTTCGCCCGGCCCGCATTCCACCACCAGCGTCTTCTCCGCCAGCAACTTCCCGAGCTTCATCCGCTGATCCAGCCCCGTTGCTTCCATCACCAGCACCGTGAACGGCGCAGGATCTTCCAGATACGCGCCAAGTTGCTCCACGGCCGCATCCCGGTTTTTCTCCCCGAGCGTTTCGATAGCCTCCGCCTCTTCAAGGAACACCACTTGCACCGGCGAAAGCATCGCCATCGTTTGCGCTTGATCCAGCGCCGCCTGCGTCTCCCCCCGGTCCGCCGAATACCGCGAAACCGCCCAAGTCCGCGCCGCCTCCGGCACAAATCGTTCAATCAACATGGCCCGGCACGAGTCCCGCAGATACGGCTCTTCCCCCAGCAGCAAAATCGCCGGGACGGGTTTCCCCTTCTCCAGCCGCCCCACCAACTCTCCCGCCGATACTCGTGCCATAGAGTCTTTCCCTTGTAGACGCCGGGCTTTAGCCCGGCCCGTCAGTAATTTTCCGTCACCGCCGCCACCAGCCGCGTCGCAAAATCCTGCGCCAGCCGGTCCAGCGCCGGATCCTGCTCCTCAAAAAATCCTGCAATGGTGTTGGGGTTGACCTGGCCTGTGCTCGGAGTCAGCACGGAGGGGATTTCGTACTCGTTGCGAAACACAAAATTGTTCGTGTGATAGAGAATCTTCCCGGTCTCGCGCTCTTCGAAGGTAACCTCGCACTTCACGGTCACCAGCATCGTCGTGGCGCGCCCAGACGCCGTATCGAACAGCAGCGGAACCGCCTCCAGGCTCAACACTTTCCCGCGCAGCACCGCATCCCCGTTCGCCGGATCGGATACCACGCGGTACGAAGTCTTCGCCAGAAATTCATGAATGGTTGCTGCAGTCAATTTCTGCTCGATCCGGTAGCTGCTCGTCTTATTCTCCAGCGCCGGTACCGCAATCACATGAATACTCTTGGGCAGCGCATCGCTTCGCCCCGCGACATGATAGCCGCAGCCGCTCATCACCCCACCCAGCAATAACGCCGTACACAAAAGGTTCCGAGCCATCAGGTAAGCATCTCCGCCAGCTTCACCGCGTTCGCCGCTGGCAACCGAATATTATCCGCCGCGCCCCAAAACCACCAACTCCCTGGCTGCGAAGGATCCGCCTCCGGCTTCGCTAGTTGGATGCTCGTTTCTCCCGCCGCGCTCACGTTGCTCGGACCAGCATCACTCTCGTCTGTCAAAACGAAACCCGCGGACCGGCAATCCTCCGCAATTTTTGCGGAATTCGCACACGCCTCCAGTTCCGCCCACGCCGCAAGTGTCGTTCCATAGAAAACCGGCGCGTGTACCGCTTGAATGAACGGCAGGGCCACTTTTTCTCCCAGGCACGCCCGCGTTTCCGCCCTCCAACGCTCACGAATAGCACCAAGCTTTTGCGCGCTCGCCGGACCAAACCTGTCCAACAAATTAAAAGCCACCTGCGTATCAAAAACCGGCTGGCCAATGTTCTGAAAGGACAGCAACTCGCCCGTCTGACTCTCCAACTCTTCAATCCCGGCGCGGCCTGCCTCTGAAGCGGGTTGAAAGAAGATCATCGCCAGCTTTCGCAATCCGCTCCTCGACAGCGCCAGTGTCAGCGCAGCAGCTTCCGTCGCCGCCGCCGAAGGCACTACATACCCTGCGGCATCGCGACGCAATTCGCGGCCGAGTTGCGCATCGAGTTTCGGAAACCACGCCACCGTCCCGGCGTCGCCCGCGATTCCCCCGGAGAGATCAATGATCTTTGCACCACCACGCTTCGCTCCAGCAAAATTCCTGCGCGTGAACTCCCCCGATCCCGTAAAAAACACAAAGCGCGCCCGTTCGAAACTTCCCTCTTCCACCGGCTGGATTACCGCAGGCTCGCCGCCCGCTTCCGTCAACGTCCCCGCCGCCAGTTCTTCATCCAGCAGCCGAAAATCTGCCGCCGCAAACCGGCTCTCTTCCAATAGAGACTTCAGCTCCGCCCCTAGCAGCGAAGACGCACCCGCAATCACAATCCGATTGGATTCCCGTTCAAACGAAGGCATGAATCACGCGGTCCGCGAAACCGCACGCTGGCGCACGAACCTCACCAGATGGAACAAGACGCCCGCCACCGCGTACGTACCAGCCAGCAGGACCAGCACAACTTCGGAAAACGCCCAGATCACCGCACCGATTAAGATCAGAAAAAGTATGAGGAAAGCCGGCTGCTTCCGCGACCACGGCAAATCCTTGAAGCTGTAATAACGAATCGTGCTCACCATCAGGCCGCCCAGCGCCGCCGCCATCAACAGCCAGGCCACCGACCATCGCCAATCCAGCAGCGGTCCCGCGCGATGCAACGCGTGCACCACCGCTGCAATCACCGCTGCAGCCGCCGGCGTGGGCATTCCCACAAAATACTTCGATCCCCCTGGCGCCATTCCCTTCACATTAAATCGCGCCAGCCGCCATGCGCAGCAAATTAAGAAGAACAAGCAGCATACCCATCCAAACAGTCCGAGCTGGTGCAGTGCCTCGAAGTCCATGGCCGTCACGCTTCGAATGCCCCAGGCGTATGCGAGAATCGCCGGTGCGACGCCAAAACTGACCACATCCGCCAGCGAGTCGAACTGCACTCCAAATTCCGTGTTCGTCCCAGTCATTCGTGCCACTCGCCCGTCCACCGAGTCAAACAATATCGCAAGTCCAATCGCCTTCGCCGCGCGGTTAAAATCATCCGGCGCTCCGACCAGCGAAGCAACAATGGCGTAGTAGCCGCACAGAAGATTCGCCGACGTAAACGCCGCAGGAATCAAGAAAATCCCGCGCCGCAATTTGGGATTCTTGATCCGCCGCCCCTGAAATGGTATTTCGTGCTGCTCGACGTCAGCCATGATTACGACCGTTTTCCTGTCGCTGTCAGATTTGCGTCCGTCTCTGCCGCGCTCGTATCGAAACGCTTGCTCGCTGCGGGTTTTCCCGGCCACCGCGCCAGAACGCTCGCTCCGCCCTTTACGTTTTCACCCACCTTAACAAGAATCTCCGCCTCTTTCGGCACCCACACATCCACGCGCGACCCAAATCGCACCAGCCCGATCCGCTCACCGCGTGTCACTTTATCTCCAACCTTCTTCCAGGAGACTACCCGCCGCGCAATCCATCCCGCAATCTGCTTGAACACCATTTCACCGGCCTCGGTCGAAAGCGTAAACACGTTCTGCTCGTTCTCCACGGAAGCCCGTTCACGCATCGCCGCCAAAAATTTCCCCGGCCGGTATTCCAATTTCGTGATCGTCCCCGCCGCGGGCGATCGGTTTACATGCACATTCCAAACCGCCAGAAAAATGCTGACGCGCTTCCCGGGACGCCCCGCATTCTCTTCGTCCGTCACCACCACCACCCGGCCATCTCCCGGAGACACCACCGCCCCCGCCTCCGACGGAATCACACGCTCTGGATCACGAAAGAAGGAAAAAATAAATAGCGCGAGGAACACCAACGCCGCTGCGCTCACATTCCAATGCAGAAAAAAGCAGACACCGCCCAGAACGAGCGGCGGCACTCCAAAATAGTAGCCTTCCTTGACCATTCGAATGAGGATAGACCTCGGCGTTTTCGCGCGCGCTTTTCACTCCGCGTGCGCGCATGGCCATTCTACGACAAAATCGCCTGCGATAACGTCGTTATTGGCTACGATTGGCCCGGCCGCGTACAATCCGCGAGGCAATCCGCTCCATCTCATCTTTACAGTGGAGCTTCATCTTCTTTAGCTTGATTTCTTCCAGGAGGTCTTCCGAGTTCAGGTAGGGCGAGTTGGAGATTTTCTGAAGTTCTGCTTCGTATTGCCGGTGCTGCTCTGCCAGACGCTGATACTCGGCGTCTGTTTCGAAGAGTATGTCCCGAGGTGCCCGCTGCGCGGTTGCCATGCGTCCTCCTCATGAACCGTAAATGGGATGTGAACACTACATAAACGCAAGATAGCACTCCGGCGCGCCACGTCAAGAGGGAACCTGTAGCAAGTTGGTCCTAGCCTGTGAGTTTCCTTTCCATGAGCACGGCGGCCTCCTCCGGATCGTGATAATAGCCGCGGCGTATTCCCGTTTTGGCAAATCCATGCTTCGCGTAGAAGGCGATCCCGTTCGCATTCGACTCGCGAACCTCTAGAAACACGCGACTTACGCCCTGCGTTCGAAACTCCTCCAGCGCCGCACTCAACAGCGCGCCACCTTGACCGGCGCGCCTTCTGCTGGCCAATACACCCAGGTTAAAGATCTCTGCATCTTCTTGCACTCTTTGTCCGATCAAAAATCCCGTGACAACCCCGTTCTCCTCGCTCACCAACGCCACTCCCCCGCTCCAACTCAGTACCTCTCCAAAACTCTCCTCCGACCAATTCGCCGCTTCCGGAGCCTCCTGCAAAATACTCTTCACGGCCGCAGAATCCTCGCGGCTGAGCCTCCGAATCACCCACGCTGTCTCCACGCTTCTCGCTTCACCGGCCATGCTTCGCTGTTCCGCCCTTCCAGAAAATTTCAGCGTCCGAACGCCTCACATAATTCGCATCCAGCGACAGCGCGTCCGTCGTTCGGCCCGCCGCGAGTTGCGCCAATCCAATCCGCGCAATCGACGGCGCAAGTACATTAGAAACCATCTCAACTCGCTCCCCGCGGGCTTGGCGTGCTTTCCAAGCTTCATCCGCAATGATGGATTCCGAATCACTCGAAACCCAGGAAACTCTCTCACCGCCAGACAGTTCCGCCACTGTCTCGACAAACTTTCCCGGCGCAATCACCATCTCCTCTCCCAGCCGCGTCAAACTCTTCTCTCCTCGCCGATACGCGGCCCCGAACACCTGCCCGCGCCGCGCATCCGCAAACGCTGCCACGTACGCAGCGCCGTCGGCCGCCTGCACTGCCAATGCCTCTAGGCGCGAGACCGCGACGATCGGCTTCCCGTAGACTTCTCCCCACGCCTTGACCGTAGTCAGCCCAACCCGCACTCCCGTAAACGAACCCGGCCCGGCGGCAACCGCGTATGCCTCGACATCTTTCATCCCTAACCCGCACACACCCAAACACTCGTGAACCGCTGGCAAGAGCCAGATCGAGTAATCCTCCTGCGAGTCATGAGGTAGGACCTTCAATACCTCTCCGTCGCGCAGGACCGCCACGCTGCCCCTCAAATCACACGTATCTATCGCCAGTACAATCACATCCGCATTCTACCGCACTCTCCTACTGCGCGGAGAAAGCCGCGCCAGAACTAAGAAATGCGAGATTTGGTTTCAGCGATCGGTATGTTTTCGGGCTCCAATGGCGTAAAAGCGAGGGTGAGTGGAGAAGTTATGCATTGGGGCGCCTTGCAATTCGGCTGCCAAATTGTTCCCAAAATTTCCCTAACCTCCTGATTCCAGAGGATATATCTTGACTCTTCCGGCACACTCTTATATTCTTCTCATGCTCTCGGGGGGCAATCGAATCTATGGACTACAAGATCGGCGACAAGGTCGTATATCCGAATCACGGTGTGGGCATTGTTGAACAGATCAGTTACGGCGTCTTGAACGGCAGAACCGAACGTTACTTCATGATCCGCATTGTTTCCAGCGGTTTGCGCGTCATGGTCCCGCAGTCCAACGCAACCACCGTTGGCCTTCGCTCCGTCATCCGCTCCACGGAGTCGGCGAAAGTCCTCGGCTTCCTCGAAACCGGCAAACTCAACTCTCATCACGACTGGAAGCACCGCTTCAAAGAGAATTCGGAGCGCATGCGCACCGGGTCTCTCCTCGAAGTCGCCGTCGTCCTCAAGAGTCTCGTTTCCCTCAGCCGCAGCAAGCCGCTTTCCTTCCGCGAAAAGAAAATGCTCGAACGCGCAAAGTACCTCCTGGTCAGCGAAATGGCCACCTCGCGCAACACCACCGCCGAAAGCGCCGAAGCCATCGTCGTCAAGTCCCTGGCCAAAGCCAAGCTCCAGTTCCCCGTCCTCACCGAAAAGTTCGAATAGCCCTTGCCGCCTCGGCGGCGCTTCCTTCCCCCGCGGGCAGCTTCGGCTGCCCGCTTTTTTTCGTAGGCCGCCGTATTCATTGTGCTCTCTCATTGCGCCATTCAGGGAAGGGACTCGAGAAGTCTTTCTCGAATGTCGTGACGGTAGAGGACTTCGACATGGACGATCCTGCCCTCAACCACATCAAGTATCACCATCCCAGGGTCTGGTTCGAGTTCCATACAACGATGACCAGCACCGTAGCTCCCCTGAGGCTTTCGTTCAGTGTAAAACGACGCGCAGAAGTCATCGCCGCATCGGCAGCGGTCTACAATCTTCAGCCCGGAAATCTGAGCGGCTAGTTCAGCATCTCCCTCCTTCTTGAGAAGCTGCTCAAGCTCAGCGGCGAAAGATGGCAATGATTCGGTAAGCAGCATCGGTTTCGAACCCTCCAAGGGGCCTCTCACGCTCAGCTCTGATTTAGCGAACAAAGAGTGACGCCGGCTTCGCGCAGAGTCCGCGCCACTTCCGCCGCAATCTTCGGCGCCCCCGGCGTGTCCCCATGAATGCAGAGCGTCTGCGCATCAACGCGGACCTCGCTGCCATCGCACGCAATCACCACTCCGCGCTCAACGATGCTTAACGCCTGGCGACCAGCCTCCCCCGGATCGCGGATCAGCGCATCCCCAAACTTCCGCGAACGCAACGTTCCGTCCGCTTCATACCGCCGGTCTGCGAACGCTTCTGCCGCCACCGCAAATCCCGCCTTGCGAAACACCTCCAGCATCGGTGAACCGGCGAGTCCGACAAGAACGACATCTTCGCTCAAGTAGCTGCAGCGGCGTGAAGCCGCTGCTGCATTTTCAGCAGCGACAGCCTTCTTAACGCCTTCGGCGATGGCTTCGGCGAATTCGCGATTCTTTACGGCTTGGTTGTAGAGAGCGCCGTGCGGCTTTACATGAACCAGCCGCGCACCGCAACCCGCCGCAATCTCCGCCAGCGCGCGAACCTGCCCGTAAACCGAGTCCGCAATCTCCTTCGCCGGTAGCTTTAACTCCACCCGCCCAAAATTCGCCCGATCCGCATACCCCGGATGCGCCCCAATCGCCAGCTTCCATTTAAGCGCCTGCTCGATCGTCGTCTTCATCATTCGTTCATCGCCCGCATGTCCCCCGCAAGCGATGTTCCCCGACGTGAGCGATGCCATGAGCGATTCCTGCGTGCCATCCGCAATCGCCTCCGGCAGCTCCCCCATATCGCTATTCAAGTCGATTCTCAGTTCGCCACGCGTCATTGGAAAAGTAGCTCCTCCGAAGCCAACAGTTTTTCCTGATCAATTCGCAACGCTCTCGCCGTATGGTACTCGACCCGTTCGAATCGAATCTCGTCGCGCGGCCGCAGCTGCCCCAGGCTGTGAAAATCCGCCGAAATCACATTGGCAATCTTCGGATAGCCACCCGTGGTCTGCTGTTCCACAAACAGAATGATTGGCAACCCGCCCTCCGGCACCTGCACGGCTCCCAGCGAAACGCCTTCGCTGGTCAGCTCTCCCTCAGCAGCCTTTGCAACGGACGCACCTTGCAGTCGGATCCCCATCCGGTTCGTTTCCTCAGCCACACGATATGTGCTCTCATAAAACACTCGTCGCGAAGCCTCGGGAAACCAATCTTCCTGCGGCCCCGGCGTAACATGCAGCACTTTTCGAGGTTGCATCTCTTTCAAGGCGCGCGCCGAAACCCTCCGTTTGCGAGCCGATCCGCTCGCCGCTCCGATCTTCATCACGTCTCCTTTTCGCAACGCACGTCCCTCAAACCCGCCGAGCCCGCTCAAAATATGTGTTGATGCGCTACCGAGAAACGCCTTTACCTCGATTCCTCCCCGAACGCACAAATAACATCGCGCTCCCGTTTGCGTCGGCCCCAGCTTAAGGGTCTGCCCTGGCTTCGCTTCGAGCGCCGTCCACAACTCCACTGGCTTTCCATCCAGGGTCGCGCCAAAATCCGACCCCGTTAGCGCCAGCACCGCGCCATCCGGAAATTCAAACGTTCCGCCGAGCAGCGTCATCTCCAACCCCGCCGCCCCCTCCGCATTCCCAACCAACCGGTTCCCCATCCGCAGCGAAACTGCGTCCGCCGCCCCTGAAGGAGAAACCCCCATCGGACCAAATCCTTCGCGCCCCAAATCCTGCACGGTCGTAAACAGCCCCGGCGCAATCACCTGAATCACGCCCATTCTTTCTCCAGCTTCACAAACCGCTCCGCCGAAATCGGCACAAACCGCACACGGTCGCCGATGGATAACAAACTCAACTGCTCGCGCCCAGCCTGAAACATCTTCACCGGCGTTCGCCCCAGCAATCTCCACCCGCCCGGCGTGGCGAACGGATACACACCTGTCTGATTCCCTGCGATTCCCACGCTCCCCGCTACCACCCTCCGGCGCGGCGTCGCCAGCCGGGGCGTCACCAGCGCCTCCGGCAATTCCCCCAGATACGCAAACCCCGGCACGAATCCCAAAAAATAAACATGGTATTCAACCGAAGCATGCAGCTCGATCACCTGCGCCCCCGTCATTCCGTGCAAGCCCGCTACTTCAGAGAAATCCGGTCCGAACTCCCCGCCATAACACACCGGAATTTCCACGAGCCGCGCCTCCGGAAGCTCTACCTCCTGCAATCGCTCTAGATACTCACGCAGAATCGCTTCCACTTCCTCATGCCGCATTCGAAGCGCATCAAACTTCACGAGCAACGAACAATACCCCGGATGCAGATTGCGCACACCCGCGACCGGCTCCTGCTGCAGCAAACGCAGCAGTTTCCTCACCTTACTATTCGCCTGAATTGTGGTCTGATTTTGTAGTGGCCGGTCTTCAGACCGGTCCGCCTCTGGAGGTTGCCCAAAATAAACCAACAACGACTGGTCGCTGGAGAATTTAAATCGCACTTCGTCGCCGGCCGATATTCCCATGCTCGCGAAAGTATACCGCACGCTGCGACGCATCCAGCGGGACAGGTATTCCTGCCTGTCCTCCTCAGCCCGCGCTTGGCCTGCCGTATTTATCGTACGCGTGCACTTCGACCACCGGCTTTCCGTCGCCGTAAGCAGGCACCGTCACACTAACAATTCTTCGTTCTTTCTCACTGCTTCGCGAAAACGAAATCCTCCATGCGGCCTCCATCACAAACATACCCTCTCGGAACGGCGGACGAATCACTCCGCTAGCCGCCACATTCGCCCGGCTGGAGAGCTCAAACTGCTGCGTCTCGACAGCCGAACTTAGACCGCCTTTCTCTTCCGCCGCAGCGCGCGCCAAGCGCAGCGCTTCCACCGAATCCATCCAGCCATCCCGTAAGATCTGGTCGCCATCGCTGGGCCATTGCCGCCCCTCCGGCGCATCCACGCGCGTTTGTGCGATCGGCCCGTAACACGGCACCGTCACGTAAAGCTTTTCCTGTTTGCTCCGCGAATAAAAATGCAGCCACCAGCCTCCGTACATCCCCAAACGCCCGTCTCCGTTGATTGCCGGAGGCACAGGAGAAAAAGGCGAAAGATACCAAGCCATCGGCGCGTTCGAAGTGATTCGTTGCAGCTCCGCGTCCCCAGCCCACGCCCTGGTCAAGGGCAGCGCCATCGCATACGCCTCTTTCGCACTGACTTCCCGCGGCCCCGCAAACTCCGCAACGCGCCGTTCGTGCGCCCGCCCCATCTGCGCCGCTTCCGCCTCGAACACCACCAGCACCTGGCGCAACAAAACCGCTGCCGCCTTCAGCGCCTCCTGCAAATCGCGTTCACTAAAATACGTCCACTTCATCGGCAGCGGCGCAATCCCAAATAACCGAAACAGATTCAGCGACAGCAGGAACGGCCGGTCGGCCGCCGCCGCAAACCACGGCGACGTCAATCCCACGCCAAGCCATATCGTAAACTCCTTGCTGAACGCCCGCGGTTTCTTGTCCACGCTGAAACTCACCAGCACGTCCGGCGCAATCGTTTTGGAAAGCACATCCCCATTCTGCTCGTTCAGGATGTTCGCGTACTCTGGAAACTCAGTCTTCGCCCACTTACGCATAATTCGTGTGAAATCCACCTTCACGGATTTCCTCATTTTCTTCGGATCAAACACAAACTGCATGGCCTCCGGCGCGGTCATCAGGTGCGGAACGCTTGCCAGCGAAATTTCCTTCTGCAGCTTCTCCCCTACCCGTCCGACCAATTCCGCGAACGCCAGCGAAGTCACCAGCAACTCTTCCGGCGTCGCCCTTCCCGGCTCGTTCGCCCCCAGTTGCATCTGGCTCGCCTGCAATTCGAACCGGATTCCCGTGGCCTTGGCGATCTCCGCGAGCATCGTTTCGATGAACGCCTCTTTCGCATCCGCGGCCTCAAAAGACATCGTCGCCAAAAAAGAGAATCTCTGTTTTCTCTGAAAGGTTTTCCCATCGAGCAAGACCAGCCGCGCCGCCGTCCCCTCGCGCGAACCCTTCCATCGGAATCCTTCAGCGGTCAGAAAGAAACTAAGGCTCTTGATTTTGGCCGGTCCAAGCCTTGTGATCTCCTCCGCAATTTCCAACGCCCGTTCGAATCCCGCGCCCTTCGTGCGCCCGGGCTTGAACTCCTGGATGGTGGTCGTGGCCCGCGCAGAAACCCCGACCAAGTTCAAATCCACTTCCGCCTTCTCCGTCTCCGTAGCGCAGGCCCTCAGAATTCGCACGAACTCCCGAATCCCCGCGACAGGCTCGTCCTGTTCCAGAGGAATGTTCGCGTAACATAGAATTTTCATGATTCCGCCGTTGGTTAGATCTTCGACGCGTTCATTCTTCCACGAATCTCAATTCCCAGGTAGGACAGGCATTCCTGCCTGTCCTCTTCGGCCATCGGAAGCCCATCAAACTCGCCCGAGTTGCAAAAACCCACTCCCACCCTGCAATCTACTACCCGTGCCCGAGCTTCCCGACATCGTCGCCTACCTCACCGCACTCGAACCGCGCATCCTCGCGCAGCCTCTCGTGCGCGTTCGAATCGCCACCCCTTTTCTTCTTCGCACCGCGCTTCCGCCACTCACGGATGCCCACGGCCGCGTCGTCCGCGAACTCCGCCGCGTTGGCAAGCGCATTGCCATCGGCTTGGAAGGCGATCTCTGGCTCGTTCTGCATCTGATGATCGCCGGCCGCCTGCACTGGCACCCGCCAAACCCAAAACTATCAACCCGCCGCAATCTCGCCTCATTCGACTTTCCTAATGGCTCGCTCGTGCTCACGGAAGCCGGGGTCAAGCACCGCGCTTCCCTGCATGTCCTCGCCGGCGAAGACGGTCTCCGCTCCATCGATCCCGGCGGAATCGAAATCTTCTCCAGCGATCTGAATTCTTTTCGCGAAGCACTCACCGCCGAAAATCGCACGCTCAAGCGCGCCCTCACCGATCCGCGCCTTCTCAGTGGTATCGGCAACGCCTACTCCGACGAAATCCTTCACGCCGCAAGACTTTCCCCCATCACTCTCGCGCAAAAACTCAACTCGCAAGAATGGGAAACGCTTTTTGCCGCCACCCGCGACACTCTCACTCTCTGGATCGATCGCTTGCGCGCTGAAGCGCAATCCGCTTTTCCGGAAAAAGTCACCGCGTTTCGAAAGGAAATGGCCGTCCACGGCCGCTACGGAAAGCCATGCCCAAGGTGTGGAGAAAAAATCCAGCGCATTCGTTACGCCGACAATGAAACCAACTACTGCGCGAAATGCCAAACCGGCGGAAAAGTTCTCGCCGACCGCAGTCTGTCGCGCCTCCTGAAATCCGACTGGCCACGCACACTCGACGAGCTAGAAGCCCTCAAGCGCCCGCGCGTGTAGGATCTTCTGCGCAAGACTTCTAAAATCGTTATTCAACAATTCTTTGGAAAAAACCGCAGGGACTGATTAGGCGAGTACGAGGCTTGGATCGGCGTTGAGGCGCGCGTCGGCGAGAATCCCGGCGCGAAGACGTGAGTAAGCGGCGGCAGCGATCATAGCCGCGTTGTCGGTCGAGAGGGCCCGGCTGGGAAAAAACACTTCGACACCCGCGGATTTCGCACGCTCTTCAAATGTCGCCCGCAACTGGCTATTCGCCGCCACACCGCCGGAAACCAGCACGCTCTCCACACTCAACTCTTCGGCAGCCGCCATCGTGCGCTCCACCAGATCGTGCACCACCGCGTTCTGAAATTCCCGCACCAACGCCAATGTCTTTGGACTGCACAACGGAAGCAAGTGCTCAAATTTTCGCTCGCCACGCGCCAACGCCTCTTCGCGCCGGACGATCTCTTCGCTGTACGCTCCGTTTTCGCGCACGTGATAAAGCACCGCGGTTTTCAGCCCGCTGAAACTGAAGTCCAGCACATTCCCCCGTGTCTTGGTCGGACCAAATTTCACCGGCGCCGGCGTGCCATTCGAAACTGCCGCCAACCGATCGAGAATCGGCCCTCCGGGATATCCCAGTCCCAGCAGCTTCGCCACTTTGTCGTACGCTTCGCCCGCCGCATCGTCGCGTGTCTGCCCGAGCTTTCTGTATTTCAAACGCGCGCTCGCATCCTGCACGTTAGCATCTTCCGTCGTCACCTCGTACAAAACCGTATGCCCACCAGAAACAATCAAGCACACCGCCGGCAACTTCGCCGTGCGCCCCGCCTTGTGCGCCTCCAGAAATACTGCGTGAACATGCCCCTCCAAATGATTGACTGGCACCAGCGGTTTCCCCAGCGCGTCCGCAAGCGTCTTTCCATACGTAATTCCCACTAACAGCGCGCCCACCAGCCCCGGCCCCTGCGTCACGCCAATTGCATCCAAGTCCGCAAGTTTCATCCCCGCGTGTTCGACCGCTTCCCGCACCACCGGCACGATCTGCCGCAAATGTTCTCGCGATGCCAACTCCGGCACAACGCCGCCATATTTCCGGTGAACATCGATCTGCGACGCGACCACGCTGGACAAAATTTCCCGCCCGTCCGCGACCACCGCCGCCGCCGTCTCATCGCACGACGATTCAATTCCCAAAATTCTCAAGTTTCGCCTCTGTTCCTGTATGCAAAAACAGCCTGACTTCACTATGCTAGCACAAGCGCACATTGCGCCTCTCGCTTCGCTCGTCGTCCATATTCAAATCCCAGTTCATTCGAATGCTGAAGCCGCTTGACTAACCCAACCAGCACCGCTATCGTGCAAAATCGTTGACTCTATCTACTCCCCATCGAACAATAGATTTAGTCCTTTAAACATGTATGAATTGCGGAGCCTATGACGAACAACGCGCCTTCCTTTCCCGACGCCTCGTCCATTGATCGCGCCGTGCCCGCGCGCAACAAAGTTCGCAAGGCCGTCCTGCCCGCCGCCGGACTCGGAACGCGTTTCCTTCCCGCCACCAAAGCGCAGCCCAAAGAAATGCTCACCGTAGTTGATAAACCGCAAATTCAATACGTCGCGGAAGAATGCGTGGCCTCCGGCATCGAGCACATCATCATCGTCACCGGCAAAGGCAAGAATTCCATCGAAGACCACTTCGATTCCGCCCCCGCACTCGAACGTTTCCTCGAAGAGCACGGGAAAAAGGATCAAGCAGACCTCGTTCGAAAGATCAGCAACATGGTGCAGGTCAGTTACACGCGCCAGAAAGAACCGCTCGGCCTCGGCCACGCCGTCCTCGTCGCGCGCGATCTCGTCGGCGACGAACCGTTCGCCGTTTTGCTTGGCGACGTTTTGATTCCCGGCCCGAATCCCGCGACGAAGCAACTCATCGCCGTCTACGAAGCCACCGGCGTGGGCGCCATCGCTGTCGAAGAAGTTCCCCGGGACAAGACCCATCTCTACGGCATCGTCAATGCCGAGCCCGCGCCGCAGCCGCCATTTGGAGAACGCCTGCTGCGCATTCGCGACCTGGTGGAAAAACCGAAACCGGAGAACGCGCCTTCGAATCTTGGCATCACCGGACGCTACGTTTTGCCGCCTGCGATTTTCGATTGCCTCGAACGCACCAAGCCCGGCGCCGGAAACGAAATTCAGCTTACCGACGCTCTCCGCATCCTCGCGAAGGAGCTAGGCCTCTGGGCTTACATTTATGAAGGTATTTCCTACGACGCCGGGGACAAGCTGGGCTTTCTGAAAGCCACCGTGGAGATCGCTCTGCAAAACCCTCAATTTGGCGCGGCTTTCCGTGAGTACCTCAAAACGTTAAAGCTATAACGTAAGCCGCCGTTTGAATCGCGAGTGTTTTTTCACCGAAACTATTTCTTTGCCGCCGGCTTTTTCTCTTTCGATTCCTTGGACGGCGATTCTTTCTTACTGGCGTCTTTTTCCTTGCTGGAACTTTCTTTCTCTTTCCCCGCCGTTTCTTTCGCTTCCGCGGCCGCCTTCTCTGTTTTCTCTCCGTCACTGCCGCTGGGTTTTTTCCCGCCATAATCCGTGACGTACCAGCCTGCGCCTTTAAACTGGATCGATGGCGCAGTAATCACCGCTTCCACTTTTCCGCCGCAGTGCGGACATTTTTTAAGGTGCGGACCAGCAACGCTCTCTATTTTTTCCGTAAGCCGGCCACACTTCAGGCACTTATATTCGTACAGTGGCAAAGACGCCCCTCCAAGATGTCGTTCAAAACTTGAAGTATAGCATGCACGCGCATCGCTCTCGGAACGCGTGCTAGACTCGTCGGCATGTCCCCGAAGCCTCCCTCCCCCGAAGCAACCGACGCAGCGAATCCCGCCGCAGGCGGATGCCTGTACCTCGTCGGAACGCCTATCGGCAACCTCGAAGACATCACCCTTCGCGCCCTGCGCATCCTGAAGGAAGTGGATCAGATCGCCTGTGAAGATACGCGCCACACGCAAAAACTTCTTTCGCATTACAACATCCACAAGCCCTTGGTCAGCTACCACGAACACAATGAAATCACCCGTGCGCCCGAACTGGTCGTGGCGCTGGAGCAAGGCGCAAAAATCGCGCTGGTCAGCGACGCCGGAATGCCCTTGGTTTCCGATCCCGGCCATCGTCTCGTCACGCTTTGCCTTCGCCACCACGTTCCGGTTGTGCCGATTCCCGGTCCCTCGGCGCTGCTTGCTTCCCTTTCCGCCTCCGGATTGCCGAACGAAGAATTCCTCTTCGTCGGTTTTCTTCCAGCACGTAGCGGCGAACGCCGCCGCGCCCTCGAACGCCTGCGCATCGAGGACCGCACCATCATCCTTTACGAAGCGCCGCACCGCGTAGCCGAGTGCATCGCCGACGCGCGCGAAGTCCTCGGCAATCGCAGCGCCTGCATCGCTCGTGAAGTGACCAAGCTCCACGAAGAATTCCGCCGCGGCAAGCTCTCCGAACTCTCCGCTTCCCTCGACGAACGCCCCGCCCGCGGCGAAATCACTCTGTTGATCGGTCCCGAAGCCCCCGCCGACGCAAGTGCCCACGCCAATTCCACGCAAAGCCTGGCCGACCGCGTCGAAGAATTGATCCGCCAAGCCAAACTCGACCGCAAAGAAGCCCTGAAACTAGCCGCCAAAGAACGCGGCCTAACCCGCCGCGCCGCCTACGATGAAATCGTGAATCAAAAATAATTCTGAACTCGATAGTGCAAGCATCTGGGTCTTTGTATCGTTTCAAAATACCGGAGGCTTCTTTGGAAAAAAGCCCAAACGTCATGGTTGCACTGTTATGCGCTGGCTTTGCGTGCGGCGTCCTGGATATCACCGCCGCACTGGTGGTCTATAGATTGTACGGGCTCAAGCCCATGCGCCTCCTGCAAGGGATTACCAGCGGATTGTTGGGTCCGAAAGCATTTTCCGGTGGGCTCGCCGCCGCAGTGCTCGGCCTCCTTTGCCACTTTTTCATCGCCTTTGGCGCGGCGGCTGTCTTTCTTGTAGCCAGCCGGACTCTTGGTTTCTTGATCGAGCACGCCGTCGTTTCAGGAGTTCTGTACGGCGTAGCCGTCTATTTCTTCATGAATCGCATTGTGTTGCCGCTCTCCGCAGTTGCCAAACGTCCCTTTTCCCTCCAGATGATGATGGTCGGCGTGGTCATTCACATCTTCTGTGTCGGGCTTCCCATATCTCTCTGCGTGCGCCGATTCTCGAGATGATCGACGCTCGCTGAGGTGAACTGCAGCCGCGAATGGTCAGGAGGAAGTGCGTGAAACCGTCAATCCTTTATCGAATCTCTTCTGTTCTTCTGCTGCTTTTTGCTGTCGGACATATAGTTGGTTTTTGCCAGTCCGATCCCACATGGGGAGTGGACGCGCTTCTCGGCTCTATGCGTTCCGTTCACTTTGACGTGCAAGGCTTCAGCCGGACATATTGGGACCTCTTTCTCGCGGCGGGATTCTCGGTCGGCGTGTTTTATCTATTTGCGGCGGTATTGGCCTGGCAGTTGGGTGGCCTTCCGGCAGAGACGTTGGCAGTCATGCGCGTCACTGTATGGGCTCTCGCCCTTTGCTTTGCCGCCATCACGGTTGTTAGTTGGAGGTATCTCTTTATCCTCCCCATCGTTTTTTCAATGGTGATTACACTGTTTTTAACTGCGGCGGCGTGGCTCTCAGCGAAGACAAGATGAACTTTGCTGGGAAGCGACAGGTCCGGCCTTGGGCGGCTCGCCCAGGCTGAACGGTCCAGGTGAGTAAATGCAATCGCCACCCGTATCCGGCCAGGGCCGCACCCAGCGGCATGAAAGTCCGCACTTGCATGACTGGGCCGGCGGGCGCATCGATGGAAAGCGTCAGGGAGCGGGAACGTTGGCAGAGAATTGGTTTTGATTTTCAATCCCGGCGAGTTCTTCGCGCAGTCGAGCCGCCTGAGCGCGATCCAGTTGCGCCGCAAGGCGGAACTTGACAGCGCCGACGCTGCCCATGGCATTGAAAAGCTTGGTCATTCCATCGTGCTTGCCCTCGCCGGCATGTTCCAGTTGGTCGGCTAGACGGTCTTGCTGGTTCGCGTCGGCGTCCAAGGTGTTAAGGCGGCTGGAAAGATCCTGGATCTTCTCGCGGCGCTGAGCCTGCGCGATCGCAGCATCGCCCGCGGATGCGTTGGCGGATTCCCACACTCCTTCGCCGCGGTCTTTCAGGATGTCCCTGAAAGCGTCAAGATTGTCGCGGCCGTCTTTGTTACCCTGGTCGGCAGACAAGCGGTACCAAGCCACGGCTTTGCCAGCGTCCTGCGGCACACCTTGCCCGAACTGATACATCCAACCGAGCTGATTTTCCGCATTGCTGTTGCCCTGCCCAGCGGCCTTGTAAAACCAGTACATGGCCCTGGCGTAATCCCTTTGCACCCCGACGCCGTTCTGGAAATTGTAGCCGATGTTTTCCTGGGCGGCGGCGTTGCCATGTTCCGCGGCTTTGTAATACCAGAAAAAAGCCTGGTCGTAACTCTGCGGCTCACCCCATCCGTGCTCGGCCATGTAGCCGAGCTGGTTTTCGGCGTCGGAGTCGCCGTGGTCGGCAGCACGGTGATACCAGGCGAGGGCCTGAGCATAGTCGCGGCCGACTCCGCGACCGCACTCGTAAAAGTAGCCGACTTCCTCTTCCGCCTGCGAGAGATTCTGATCCGCCGCCTTGCGGTACCAATCGAAGGCTTGCCGGTAATCATGCTTGACGCCGTTGCCGTTCTCGAACAGCCCGGCGAGATTGTACTGCCCGAGGGCATAACCTTGGTTCGCCGCCATGCGGTAGAAGTTTGCGGCACGCTTGTAATCGCGCGGCGTGCCGTAGCCATGCTCGTACAGTATGCCAAGCAGATTCTGAGCCGGAGCAAAACCCTTATCGACAGCGGGGCGCGTCCAAAGCAAAGCCTGTGTATAGTCCTGCGGAACATCGAGGCCAAGAAAATAACGATCCCCAAGCGCGAATTGTGCCTGAACATCCCCCGCAGCGGCTCGCTCGTGAAGAGAGGATAAATCGTTGCCTTGCGAAGCAGCCGGAACCGGTTCCTGATTCCGCGCGCGCGCCGGAGAAACCAGCGTGAACACACAAAAAGCTGCCACCGTGGCCCTGGTCAGTAAGCTCATGGAGGTGCCCCCATCGATAAATTTTCAGAGAAACAACCAGGAAGGATGGGACTGGATACCGGCTCCCTACCGTGTTCGAATCGCCCCAGCACCTCGGAGTGTCAGCACAGCATCCCGCCGCGATCAACTGCCTTCCTGCAAGAACTTGACAGAAAGAGGCGCGTCGAACGATGGACCTGTGGTACTAAAGAGGCAGATTGTGCTTAGTTTCTTACTTCCAGAAGCTCTCGACTTGGACCGTCAGCCTAGGGTCCGACAACTTCTCCGCTAGTCGGATCGAGGAAGAGCCTGCGGCTATCCGCTCGACGGTCGTCCCCATGGTGATCGTCAAAATCGAACATTCCCATCACCGTGCCGCTAGCCAGCACGTCGAAGGACTGCGGATCACCAATCGTCCCAAGGTTCCAGTTGTACTCGATGAAGCGCAGGATGGAAGTTATATCGTTAAGGCTGTGATCCACGTAGTTCCGCTTGGCATAAGGTGAAATGAGCAAAAATGGCAGCCGCACGCCAAATCCGCAGCGATCTTGAATGCTGATAGTGACGCCAGGCCCCGGAGTGCCGCACGCGCCGGTCGAGGTCTTCGGATTGCCCGAAATTGCATCATTATTCGGGTCCTGCGAGAAACTAATAATCGGCCCCGCCACGTGGTCGTACCAGCCATCGGAATCGTCATACGTGATCATGATCGCCGTGTCCCGCCAGAACGGACTCTGCTCGATCGCATTGATCGCCGTCACGATGGAGGTCTGTTCCAGAAGCGGTGTCGAATCGGACGGATGTCCTGTGTCGTTTTCCGCAAACTTCAGGTACGTCACGGCCGCAAGGTTCCCAGCCGCGAGAGCCTTATAGAAATAGCTCAGATCGTAATTATGATTGGCGCACAGCTGATTCACACAGCTATCCGTTCCAATCGCATCCAGAGAAGTGGGTGAAATATGGTGCGGATTGGACGTGTCCTGAAAGTAGTCGAACGGAGCGTAGTGACTGTTATAGATGCTCGTGCAAGTCGCCGTGGGCGTGCCGCCGGCCATGTTGATGGAAACCGGGGCGAAATCGCCATAGAACCAACCCCAGCTGACGCCCGCCGCATTCATCAAATCACCGACGTTCTTTCCCGTCATCACCACATTGGGCGTCGCCCCGGCCGCGCAATCGTCATAGAAGGGCTGGACGTTCGCAATGATGGTGTTGTTGGAAATCACGGTGGGACCGGCCGTGCCAGCCATGACCGTAAGCCCGTGCGTTTGGCCGGAGAGCAGGTTCATGTGGCCCTCAACCGTGACACCGAATTCGGTGTCGAAAAAATTGTCGCTCATCGAATAGTGCTGCGCGTAGTTCCAGAGTGCCGTCACCGTGTTCCCGTCATAGTAGCCCATCGATAGAAGCAGAGGAGGCGTCGGAAGGAAGAACCCGCAAGCTTTTGTGGCGCTGGTAAGACTGAATCTGTCCATCAGGCCGCCGTCGAACGCCTCTTGCTCCAGCGTGTAACTGTTGGAGTTATTGCAAGTCGCCGCCTGGCTGGGGGCGAGACGGAACGGATTGGAGCCACCGCTTAGAAAGTTTGGATTGTTTGTGAGCAGAGTCGGGGTCAGTCCATTGACCTGCGGCGTATCCGGCGCGGGATAAAACGTCGAGGTCTCTCCCGGGAGGTTGAGAGCGTGGGGATATGTGCCGAAGTAGTGGTCGAACGAGTTATTCTCATCAAGAATCACCACCACGTGCTTGATGGGTGTCTTTGTCGCAAGCTTGGCGGCGGGGTCCTTCCTAGTCCCATCGTCGTCTGCCAGCATGGCCGACGGATACATCAGAGTCCACGAGAGCAAAATCGCGAGTACTGCCAGGGCGGGTGAGCGGCGCATAGGCCCTCCTCGAAGCGAAAGGAAATACCCCTGCCTTGTATAACCGCTAGATTGCGAAATCATTACGTGGCGGTGAATTGAGAGAGAATAGCGTCCCGCGCCAGAGGAAAAAAGCTTGTGCGAAACCATAGGCCGCAGTTTGCGTACCATACAACTTCCATTCCCCGCTTCCCATTCGTCTCGAACTCCCAACTACTGTTCACACGATTCTTTGGGGGGAGGAGGAAATTTGGGAGTAGAATGACCGCATTTCCGCCGGAGGTTTCCTGGTCCGCGGTGTTCCGCTTGGCGAGCGGCAAATTCCCATACGAAAGCACAGTGGAGGTGTCTGATGGCGGCAGCAAACCCAACCCAGGGATTGCATGGAGCAAGTACGCTCATCAAGAAAGCGAGTGGCTGGTTCATTGCTATGGCAGTCGTATTCATCCTTCTGGGGATGATGGCGATTATTGAGCCCGGGGTGGCGGGCTTGGCAGTAACCATCCTCGTTGGCTGGCTCCTGATTTTTGGCGGCGTAGCCCATTTGATAGCCGCGTTTAGCGGAGGCGGAGCGGCCCACGTACTTTGGCAAGTGCTGATCGGAGTCTTGTACCTCTTTGGCGGCATTTATTTTTTGATGCACCCCTTGTTGGCGCTGGGATCGCTGACCTTGTTCCTGGCGGCGATTATCCTCATGGAGGGCGTGTTCGAAGTCATCGCCTATTTCCGCATGCGCGGTCATCGAGCGTCGGGCTGGTTACTGCTGAACGCGCTCATCACGCTGTTCCTGGGCGGGTTAATCTGGTTCCACTGGCCGTCGAGTTCGGTGTGGGCCATCGGAATACTGGTAGGCGTGAACCTGCTGATGACCGGAATCTCGCGGCTGATGTTTGGTCTTGCAGCCCGGGAACTGGCGCACCGCGCAGCCTAGCGAACGCACTCACAGCAGCGCGGGCGAAAGGTTGCACGGGAGGTTGCATGGGCCCAAGTCCGGACATACCAGTTTTTCTGGTCTTTCTGAACCCGCTAGTTTGAAAACTCGTTTTGAGTGGACGTGCTGGAGGAGTTGATTTTTTCCTGCGGGCCCACGAGGTGCGATGACCGAACTCAGACCTCTAGAGTTTCCTCTCATCGTTTTCCATGTCGGTCATGCGGCGACTTCGCGGTTGCGATTGCAACAATCGTTCTTTCTCGCTTAGCATGGAACGCAAAGTCTTTGCGGTTTCCGTAGCCAGTATAGCGGCGAGTTCCATCATGCCTTCGGCGATCGCGGGATTCGATATCCTGGCTCTCGCGCAGAGTAAATCAATCCCGGCATCAAATCCGTGAATATAAGCCAATCGACCGTCTGATTCGTAACTCCGAAGCATTTTCGTCACGGCCCATCTATAACTCAACATGTATTCATGATCGAGAGAGTCTTCCGTACTGAACATCTCTTCCACCTCAGTCACTCGGCTAGTGTGCGACGCGAGCACGCAGAAGCAAATGGTACTATCCAATTTTGTACACTCTTGATGAGAGCATTTCGCGGCGACTATTAGACGGTTCTAATTTTAGGGCAGCCGCTCAACGAGAATGCTTGCCTTCATGGTCCTATTCCACCATATGGCAGCTCATCAAAGACTCTTGGATCGGATAGCATATTTGAACCGTTTATAGTCTGGCCCCGGGACCCAGACTACATATCGCTATAAATACCCAGGTAGAAGTAATGGTTGACTTGCATTCTGCCGGTAATGATACTGGGTCCCACCCTTCAACGATCCGTTTCTCGGGCTGCCGCGTCCTCTCCCACTCAGCTTATAGGAACTGAAAGTCCCAGAGTTACTTTTGCGTCGTTCGCCTGCAAGCAGGGGTGCGCGAGTTGTCTCGATATCCCAGGACTTTCGGGAGAGCACATTGAAGACGAAGACGGGCAAAATTCACGCCGCGATGGCAATTGATTTGGCAAAGCTGGCGAGAAGCGTATTGGTGTATTTTCTGTCCGGCCGCGAGCCTGCTGATCCGTGTGATGAGCAGCGACAGGCCGGAAGATCCCGGCAACCTGTGGAGATGCCGCCTGTCGTCATGGCTTCCGATACCAAGAGCGGACATCTCAAAGGCGTTCGGAGGCCGGAATGCACTTGAGGTCGCGGCAGGCCCGAAAACAGGGATCAACGAGAATCCTCATTGCCGACGATGACGCCCTCACACGACGCCTTTTGGAAAAAACGCTGGAGCAAGCCGGTTACGAAGTTGTGGTCGTCGAGAACGGGCGCAAGGCTCTGGAAAGCCTGTCCAGCACGGATGGGCCGCGGCTGGCGCTCTTGGATTGGCTCATGCCGGGGCGCAACGGCGTCGAAGTTTGCCGAGAGATACGCAGGCGTTCCGAACATCCATATATTTATATTATTTTGCTGACGGCAAAAACGTCCAAAGTGGACGTCGTCACTGGCCTCGAAGCGGGCGCCGACGACTATATTACGAAGCCTTGCGATGCAGAAGAACTGAAAGCACGCTTGCGCTGCGGTGAACGCATCCTGAAACTGGAAGACAAACTGACCTACGATGCTCTTCACGACCCACTCACGCAGCTGCCCAACCGCTCCTTTTTCCTGGAGCGGCTGATGCTGTGCGTCAGCTGGGGAATGCTCCATCCGGATTATAAGTTCGCGGTGTTATCCGTCGACATGGACCGGTTCAAAGTGGTGAATGACAGCCTGGGCATCTCGGCGGGCGACTGGCTTCTAGTGCAAATCGCGGAACGGCTGCTGGGATCCATCCGGCGGGATGATGCGATTTTGCGCACGGCGGAGGTTGGTGGGATGGCCGGTCGATCGGAGGAGGTTGGCATACTGGCGAGAGTGGGGGGCGATAAATTCACCATCCTGCTGGATAACATCCAGAATGCTAGTGAAGGAATTCGCGTCGCCGAACGAATCCAACAAGCAATTCAGGTACCGTTTGACATCGATGGACAGGCGGTATTCATCACGGCGAGTGTCGGCATAGCGTTCAGCGGCACCGGCTATAGCGCTGCGGAAGATATGCTCGGCGATGCGAACACCGCAATGGCGCGGGCCAAAACGCTGGGCAAGGCGCGGTATGAAATGTGCGATCCATCGATGCACGCCGCCGCTTCGGGCCGATTCCGGCTGGAAACGGACCTTCGACGTGCGACGGAACGCCAGGAATTTCGCGTCCAGTATCAAGCGATCGTTTCCTTGCTGGATTCACACATCACGGGTTTTGAAGCTCTGGTGCGCTGGCAACGGCCGGACTATGGATTGGTGATGCCCGGTGGATTTATCACCGCAGCGGAAGAAACCGGCATGATTCTATGGATTGGGAACTGGATTTTGCAGGAGGCCTGCCGCCAGTTGCGTGCCTGGAATTTGCAATTTCGAGGTGCACCACCGTTTACCATGGCCGTAAATATTTCCGCCAAGCAGTTTGCGCAGGCCGATTTGGTAAGCCAGATCAGCGATGTCTTGCGCGAAACCGGCCTCGCTCCCGAAAACTTGCGGCTGGAGCTCACCGAAAGTGTGACCATGCGCGATGAAGAGCGCACAACGCGAATTCTCCGCGAACTCAGAAAACTCGATGTGCGCCTGTGCATCGACGACTTCGGAACGGGTTACTCGTCTCTAAGCTACCTGCGCCGATTTGCCCTGGATATTTTGAAGATCGATCGTTCCTTCGTTTCCGATATGCTGATCAACAGCGAAAGCATGGAAATCGTAAAAACCATCTTGAGCCTGGCAAGCAACCTTGGAATGCAGGTCATTGCGGAGGGTGTGGAAACCGCCGAGCAGGCGAGTCAGCTGAGATCGCTCGGCTGCGAATTTGCCCAAGGATATTTCTTCTCCAGGCCGCTTGATTCCGCGGCGGTGGCTAGCACCTTGCTGGCATGCGAAAGGGACTCTTACACGCTTCCCCGAAAACCTGTTTGGCAGCTCACTGCCCCTGTGAGGTGATGGAAACGATCAGCCCGTGGCCGGTTGGAAACCCTTCGCCAAACCCTGCTTGACGCTCCACCGGACTGTACTAAACTAAAATCCCTTCGAAACAAACCGGCATGTGGCTACAGGCTGCCCTCTTCAGCCCTCGGGACCGTGTCCGGAAAAGCCCCCCCTTTCAGCTAGGTGTCTGATGAAGACGAAGTCCGTAGTGAGGCGCAAGCTGCAACTTGCGTTCGGGTCCGCTGTTCTGGCCTTGCTCGTCGTCGGCGCGATCTCCTATCGCAGCATGGTCGAATCTAGCGAAAGTGACTTATGGGTGCGCCACACCGAACAGGTTCTCGAGAAACTCCAGGATCTGCTCGCAGCAATGCAGACAGTGGAATCGAACGCCCGCGGGTATCTGTTGACCGGCGACGAATCCTTTCTTGAAACGTACCGCGCCGGCATAGCAAAGACGGAGAAGGATCAGTCCATCCTGCGTAACCTGACGGCGGACAACACCGGACAGCAGCGTAGGCTTGGCACCCTCGCAACGCTTGCCGCCCGGAAAATCCAGCTCGCTGAGCAGGTCCTTAACGTGCGACGGACAAAAGGGCTGGAAGCAGCAACCGACGCTATCCAAAAGGGATCCGGCAAACAAATCATGGATGACTTTCAAGCCCTGATTGGCCAGATGCAGGACGAAGAGTTGCGACTGTTAACGCTGCGCGAGGAAGACGCGAAGCAGCGCTTAACCCAAACCAAAACGGTTTTGATCCTCGGGACTTTTCTCGGTTTGTTGATCGCCACCCTCGCTGGATGGAGCGTCCAGCGGGATAACTCCGCGCGCGCCCTTGCGGAGGAAGGCCTGCGCGAGGGAGAAGAGCGCTTTCGCACCCTGGCAAATAACATTCCCCAATTGGCTTGGATGGCGGACGAGAAGGGCTACATCTTTTGGTACAACGACCGATGGTTTGAGTACACCGGCACAACACTTGAGGAGGTGGCAGGCTGGGGCTGGCAAAGAGTGCACGATCCCAACCACGTAAACCGCGTTGTCGAAAAGATCCGACGATGTTTCCGGACGGGCGAGGTCTGGGACGACACGTTTCCCCTCCGTGGCAAAGATGGCAAATATCGCCTGTTCCTCTCGCGAGCAGTTCCCATCCGCGATCCGAATGGGAGGATTTTGCGCTGGTTCGGCACGAACACCGATATCAGCGAGAGCAAGGATTCCGGGGCAAAGTATCGAGGGCTGTTGGAAGCCGCGCCGGATGCCATGGTGGTGGTGAACTCGGACGGCGAGATCGTGCTGCTCAACGTTCAGGCGGAAAAACAGTTCGGATATAGCCGCGATGAACTACTTGGTCAGAAGGTCAAGAACATCATTCCCAAAGGCTTTGCGGAACGGCTAATCGCGGACGGCACTCGAACGGCCGCGGAAGCACTGGCACAGCAGATCGGCACAGGAATCGAGCTCATTGCACGGCGGAAAAACGGCACCGAATTTCCCATCGAGATCATGCTGAGTCCGCTGGAAAGCGCCGAAGGAACGCTGGTGACGGCGGCGGTTCGTGACATCAGCGTGCGCAAAGCTGCGGAAAAACATCTGGCGCAAATGGAGGGCCGCTATCGCGGGCTATTGGAAGCCGCGCCGGATGCCATGGTGGTGGTGAATCAAGGCGGGGAGATCGTGCTGCTCAACGTGCAGGCCGAAAAGCAGTTCGGCTACCGCCGCGATGAACTGCTCGGGCAGAAAGTGAAGAACATTATTCCCAAAGGATTTGCGGAACGGTTGATCTCCGACAGTACGCGCAGCGCGGCCGATGCTTTGGCGCAGCAGATTGGAACGGGGATTGAACTTATCGGACGGCGGAAGAATGGCAGCGAATTCCCCATCGAGATCATGCTGAGTGCGTTGGAAAGCGCCGAAGGAACGCTGGTGACGGCGGCGATTCGAGACATCAGCGTACGCAAATCTGCGGAAAAACATCTGGCGCAGATGGAGGGCCGGTACCGCGGGCTGTTGGAAGCGGCACCGGACGCCATGGTCGTTGTGAATCAGTCCGGAGAGATCGTACTTCTGAATGTTCGAGCGGAGAAGGAGTTTGGATACAGCCGCGATGAACTTCTGGGGCAGAAGGTGAAGAATCTCATTCCCGAGGGTTTTGCGGAACGCCTGATCTCCGACGGCACGCGCACCGCGGCCGAAGCCCTGGCGCAACAGATTGGAACAGGGATTGAGCTGATTGGACGACGGAAGGACGGCACGCAGTTTCCGATCGAACTCATGTTGAGCCCTCTGGAAAGCGCCGAGGGCATCCTGGTAACGGCGGCCATTCGCGATATCAGCGTGCGCAGGGATGCGGAGAATCATCTGGCGCGGATGGAGGGCCGGTACCGCGGCCTGCTGGAGGCGGCGCCGGACGCCATGGTGGTGGTGAATCCCGGTGGGGAAATCGTCCTCTTAAACGTGCAAGCGGAGAAACAATTTGGCTACCGCCGCGATGAGCTGGTCGGCCAGAAAGTGAAAAACATCATTCCGGCGGGTTTCGCGGAGCGCCTCGTAGCGGATGCGCTGCGAACGACCGCCGATGCACTAGCACAGCAGATTGGAACAGGAATTGAGCTCACCGGGCGGCGCAAGAACGGGACCGATTTTCCAATTGAGATCATGTTGAGCCCGCTGGAAAGCGCGGAGGGGATTCTGGTGACGGCGGCGATTCGCGACATCAGTGTGCGCAAGGAAGCGGAAAAGCACTTGGCGCGGATGGAGGGCCGATACCGCGGGCTGCTGGAAGCCGCGCCAGACGCCATGGTCGTGGTGAATCCCAGCGGAGAAATCGTGCTGTTGAATGTGCAGGCGGAGAAACAGTTCGGATACAGCCGCGACGAACTGGTCGGGCAGAGAGTGAAAAACATCATTCCCGAGGGCTTCGCGGAGCGCCTCGTGGCTGACGCCCTGCGATCCGAGGAAGACGCGCTGGCACAGCAGATCGGAACGGGAATCGAACTCACGGCACGCCGCAAGAACGGGAGCAATTTTCCCATCGAACTGATGCTCAGCCCCTTGGAGAGCGCCGAGGGCGTCCTGGTGACCGCGGCGATCCGCGACATCACTACGCGAAAAAAAGCCGAAGCGAATCTTTTGGACAAGGTGGAGGAACTGAACCGATCGAATGAGGAGTTGGGCCAATTTGCCTACATTGCCTCCCACGATTTGCAGGAACCGCTGCGCATGGTGGCCAGTTACACGCAGCTTCTCTCCAGACGCTACAAAGGAAAGCTGGACGCCGACGCCGATGAGTTTATTGCTTTTGCCGTGGACGGGGCCAGCCGCATGCAGCGGCTCATTCAGGATTTGCTGACTTATTCGCGAGTGGGAACAAAAGGACAAGACCTGCTCGATGTCTCCAGCGAAGAGGCGTTGCAGCAGGCGCTTATCAACTTGCGAAGCGCCATCGAAGACAGCGGCGCTCTTGTGACCCACGACCCCCTGCCGGCGGTTCTGGCGGATGAAATGCAACTGATTCAGCTGTTTCAAAACCTCGTCGGCAATGCCATAAAGTATCAAAGCCCCGGCACTCCCACGGTACACATCTCCGCGGCCAGAAATGGCGCAAATAAATGGGTGTTTTCGGTCAGGGACAACGGACTGGGGATCGACCCGCAGTACTTTGAAAAGATTTTTGGCATGTTCCAGCGATTGCACAAACGGGAAGAGTTCGCCGGAACCGGCATCGGTTTGGCCATCTGCAAGAAAATTGTCGAGCGGCATGGCGGCAGCATCTCGGTCCAGTCAGAGCCAGGGCATGGTTCCACGTTTCAGTTTGCCCTGGCAGGAGGCGAAAGGAAATTATGAATCTCATCGGAGGAAAAGGTATGCCCATAGAAGTTCTTCTGGTCGAAGACAGCCCAGGTGATGTGCGGTTGACGCGGGAGGCCTTCGGCGAAGCCAACAAATCCATCCACTTGCACGTGGCCGTCGACGGCGTGGAGGCCATGGCCTTTCTGCGCCGTGAAGGAGTCCACGCCCATGCTCCTCGTCCGGGAATCATTCTGCTGGATCTGAATCTCCCGAAAATGGACGGCCGCCAGGTTCTGGTTCACATCAAGGAAGATCCCAGCCTGAAAACGATTCCCATCGTGATTCTGACCACCTCCGAGGCGGAAGTGGACATCGAGAGGAGCTATCAGCTTCAGGCCAATTGCTATCTGAGCAAGCCCGTACAACTGGAGCATTTCGAGGCTCTGGTAAAGAGCATTAATGATTTCTGGCTGACAAAAGTCAAGCTGCCGCAGCAGGGAAAAGCCGCATCAGCCGGAATTCGACAACGATGGTTCTCGCTCTGGAAGCTAACCGCAGCTATTCCGGGGCAGGAAGAGAGAGGCAATCATGAAGTCCATCGGGGGGAAAGGCACTCCCACTGAAGTTCTCCTGGTCGAAGATAGTCCCGGAGATGTGCGCTTGACGCGGGAAGCTTTCCGCGATGCCAATCAGTCCATCCATCTGCACGTAGCCTGTGACGGCGTAGAGGCCATGGCCTTCCTGAGACACGAAGGAACGTACGCCAATACTCCCCGCCCGGACATTATCTTGCTGGATCTGAACCTCCCCAAAATGGATGGCCGCGAAGTTCTGGCGCACATCAAGGAAGATGAAAACCTGCAAACGATTCCCATCGTTATCCTGACCACTTCCGTCGCAGAAGTGGACATTGTGAAGAGTTATCAACTGCGAGCGAACTGCTACCTCAGCAAGCCCGTGCAACTGGACGAGTTCGAGGCTCTGGTAAAGAGCATCAATGACTTCTGGCTGACAGAGGTCAAGTTGCCGAGCCAGAGGGAAAGCGAATGAAGAAGAAATCGATTAAAGTCCTTCTCCTGGTGGAGGACAACCCCGGTGACGCCCGTTTGCTTCGGGAGATGTTCAACGAGCAGGGCTTGCACAACATCGATTTAACGCACGTGGCGTGCATGGGTGAGGCCGAGGAGCATCTTGGACGGAGCACGTTTGACATTATCCTGCTCGATCTGGGGCTGCCCGATGAACAGGGGCTGGGAGCTGTACGAAGAGCCCACGTGGCCGCGCCACGCGTCCCATTGGTGGTGCTGACCGGTTCAGACGACGAGTCCATGGCCACGCAAGCCTTGCAAGAAGGCGCGCAAGACTATCTCATCAAGGGCCAAATCGATGGGCGCAGTTTGCTTCGGGCCCTGCGCTACGCCGTCGAGCGCAAGACTCTGGAGGAAGCGTTCTTCGTTGAAAAGGAACGCGCCCAGGTCACCCTCAACTGCATTGGCGACGCCGTCGTTTGCACGGACATCTCGGGGAATATCACCTTTCTCAATCTCGTCGCGGAAAAAATGACCGGCTGGTCATGGAAAGAAGCGACTGGCCGGCCGATGGCCGAAGTCTTCAGAATCCTGGACGCCACGAGCCGCGAAACCACTCCGAATCCCATGGAGCGCGCCGTGGGGCAAAACCGCACCGTGCACCTGCCGACGAACTGCATTCTGATCCGCCGCGACGGTTTTGAAATCCCCATTGAAGACTCCGTGGCCCCTATCCACAACCGGGAAGGACAGCCGACCGGGGCAGTAATCGTTTTCCGCGACGTCAGCGCGGCTCGGGCCATGGTCGTGCAGATGACACATTCCGCCGAGCACGATTTTCTGACAGGTTTGCCCAATCGCATGCTCCTGAACGACCGTGTAAACCAGGCCATCGTCCTGGCTCCGCGACATAACAGAAAAGTAGGCGTGCTGTTTCTGGATCTGGATGGCTTCAAACACATCAACGATTCCCTGGGACATCCCATCGGCGACAAACTTCTTCAATCCATCGCAAAACGCCTGGTGGATTGCGTGCGCAGCTCGGACACCGTGAGCCGCCAGGGTGGCGACGAGTTTGTGGTGCTGCTTTCCGAAATGGAACAGTCCGAAGACGCCGCCATTTCCGCTCTGAGGCTGCTCCAGGCGGTTGCGGAGGCTCACACGATCGACCAGCACGATCTGCACGTCACCGCGAGCATTGGCGTGAGCGTCTTCCCCGACGACGGCAAGGACGCCGAGACGCTCATAAAGAATGCGGACATAGCCATGTACCAGGCCAAGGAGAATGGACGGCAAAGCTATCAATTTTTTAAGCCGGCCATGAACGTCCGCGCCGTGGAGCGGCAATCTATCGAGGAGAGCTTGCGGCGCGCGCTTGAACGAAAAGAATTCTCATTGCAATACCAGCCGAAGATCGATCTGCGGACCGGCAAGATTTCCGGTGCGGAGGCGTTGATACGCTGGACGCATCCTGTACGAGGGCCTGTCTCACCGGCACAATTTATCCCGGTTGCGGAAGACTGCGGTCTGATTCTTCCCATCGGCCAGTGGGTTCTGCGTGAAGCATGCAAGCAAGCCAGGGTCTGGGTGGACGCCGGCCTGCCCTTGGCCACTATGGCAGTGAACATCTCGTCGATGGAGTTCCGTGACGACAATTTTCTGGAGAGTGTGTTCGCCGCTCTCAACGAGACCGGCCTGGATCCGAAATCGCTGGAGCTGGAGCTGACGGAAAGCGTTCTCATGAAGCGCGCCGAGTCCGCTGCCTCGGTCCTGAAAACCCTCCGGGAAAGAGGCGTTCAAATTGCTGTCGATGACTTCGGCACGGGCTACTCCAGCTTGAGCTATCTGAGAAAATTTCCGATCGATGCCCTGAAGATCGACCAGTCGTTCGTCCGCCAAATTAGCTCCACGCCGGACGATACCACCATTGTGACGGCCGTAATCAGCATGGGCCGAAGCCTGAAGCTGCGCGTTGTTGCCGAAGGAGTGGAAACGCAGGAAGAGCTGGCATTCCTTCAAGCTCGCCAGTGCGACGAGGCGCAAGGCTACTATTTCAGCCGGCCGGTGCTACCCCTGCAGTTCGCCAGGTTGCTCAAGAGCGGAATCCCTGAATCGGCGGTTGTGGTTCATCGGTGAATTCAGTGAAGGCAAACTATTTAGGTGGCGCGCCCGGAGAGACTCGAACTCCCGACCCTCTGGTTCGAAGCCAGATGCTCTATCCAGCTGAGCTACGGGCGCGCAGCCTTTAGTATATCCCCGCATGCAACACTGTGTGCGTCCCGCTTTCCCTGGCCTGGAGTCGCGACGCGTTCATCGGAGCGATCAATTCAGATGGCAAATATCATGGCGGGATGAATGCATGCCCCGCGAATCAGCCTGAGCAAGGTTGGTTCTTCAACAATTCGGCTGAAAACGAAGCCACCTTGAAGCCGCTTTGTGAGCGCGTCGATAAGCTGTTCGATCTTCCCAGGCGAATACTGTGTCGCTATTTCGCCGCGTAGCGATTACTGAAGATATTCGGAGGCGGGAACCAACGCCACTATTCTGGACCGTATTGCAATGAGGAGGAGAAATGAGCTTAGGGTGCAAAACCGACGCGGAGTGGGATGGGACTTACGATGCAGATCGTTCTATTTTGTTAGTGGAAGCTGGTGATGAGATCAGCCATCTGCAGCAACGAGAAATCTGGAACTACGAAAACTGATGCGGCTTTGAGCACTCGTAAATCAAGCGCGCCCTGCGCGCGAGTAAATGAAATCGGGCCTTGGGATCGGTTGGCGGCGGGAAAACTGGCTTCAAGCTCCAGCGATATGATGCTTGCTCTTGCCCGGGTTTGAGTTGAGCGCGGAGGAAACAACCCGCAGCGTTGAGTCGTCAAACACACTAGGATCGCTGCGTACAGCGTCCTGGCCTGGCCATCCAGTCTCCGCGAACAGAACCACCCTGAATGTCTTTGCAAAAATAATACCATCCAACCAGGGGGTCCAATTGCGGACATACCAGGCTTCGAGCTTGACACGATCTTCGAAGGTCAGCTGATTTTTGCCGCTCACTTGCCAGAATCCAGTCATGCCGGGGCGGGCAGAGGCAATAGTGTGAAGGTCCGTGCCGATACGATCGAATTCGTGCGGGAGATAAGGACGGGGACCTACAAGGCTCATCTCGCCCTTGAGAACGTTGAACAGTTGCGGGAGCTCATCAAGACTCCAGCGCCGAAGGAAGCCACCTAGCCGCGTGAGACGAGGATCGTGTCGCCTCAATTTGGCGTACTTCTGCCACTCATCCATCGCCTGGGGGTTGGATTTCAGGTACCGCGTGAGCACTTCTTCTCCATCTACGCGCATCGTCCGAAACTTGAAACAGAGGAAATTTCTTCACCTTGCGCCAGCAGCAGTTGGTCACTCTCGTGGCCAAAGGACTCACAAATAAAGAAATTGCTTCTCATTTGAATCTTTCTGAGTTTACCGTGAGAAATCACATCCATCGAATCTTGAAACAAGTGGACGCCGGAAGTCGGAGCGAAGCTGTGGAGACCATTCGCGCCTACGGCTACTCGATCAGTGCGTGATCATCACCTGCCCCTTAGTAACGAACCGAAAGGATCGTCTTGCTCAAGTGTGACCGCAACGGGCTGGCCGACTTCCAGCACGCTGGCGAATTTAGTGGCGACGAAGAACTGAAGGCCGTATGCGAAGGAGGAGATTATGAGCGAAGGGACAGGAGCGGTACCGGCGGGAACGGAAGAGGCGAAGGCCAAGGTGGTTCCTTATCAGCGGCCGGGACTGACGGCGATCACGGCGTACCTCGTCGTACGGCCCGCGGTGCAGTTTATGGAGTTCGTAAAGGCCGCGTTCCACGGAACGGAACGCATGCGAATGCCGGCGCCGGACGGGACGGTCATGCACGCGGAAATGGCGATCGGTAACGGAGCGATCGAGGTGAGCGACGGAAACGCGCAGTACCCGACCGCCCCAGCGGCGATTCATCTTTATGTGGACGATGCAGACGCCACGTTCGAACGCGCGTTGCGGGCGGGGGCGACGTCGCTCGCTCCGGTGGCGGACCAGCACTGGGGAGACCGGTGGGGCGCGGTGAAGGACGCCTTCGGCAATCACTGGTACATCGCGAAGCCCGGGAGCTGGGCACAGGGGCCGGAGAGAGTGCCTTCGGTGCAACCATATCTACATTTGCGCGAGGCGCATAAGATCGTTCCGTTCCTGGAAGCGGCATTCGGAGCGGAATCGCTGGGCCTCGCCAAATCGCCGGAGGGCGCCGTGTTGCACGGCACGATTCGAATCGGAAACGCCACGCTTGAAATCGCCGAAGCCTACGGCGAATTTCAGCCCATGCCCTGCCATTTGCATGTTTACGTACTGGATACGGATGCGGCGTACGCGCGGGCGCTGCGTGCGGGCGCGACCTCGGTCGAAGAGCCACAGGATAAGCCGTATGGCGACCGCTCGGCTGGCGTCAAGGATCCGTGGGGGAATAGCTGGTTCATTGCGACGTATTTGGAAAAGTAAGAAAAAATAAGTGAACCCGTCTGCCGCCACGACGCAGCGCTACGCGGCGGATTCAGACCGGAAGACGCGCTGGAAGCGGGGGCCGGTGAATTGGACGCCGACCATGCGCTCGCCGTCGGAGTCGGAATCGCGCACGTGGACTACACGGCCATGCGTTTCGAAGTCGGACTCGGTGCGGCGCGAAGCGTAGTGGGAAAACGGAATGCTGATTTCGAGATTGGAGCCGATGGCGACGTCGAATCGGGTGACGAACGCGGCGCCGCTACGGCAAAGATTTTCGCTGGAAGTTTCTTCTTCGAAGATGACGCCGCGCTTATCGCGGCCGCGCACACGAAGCGGCAGGCGGACAGCGATCCTACGTTCCGCGCGTTGACTCGCAAGCGAGGTGCTGCTCGGAGGGACCATGGGCTGGGTCCTCATTTCTGTTGACCTCTGGTAGGCCAACATTTCCGGCGTGTTGGGCAATCACAATCTGGCCGTCGTCCCCCTGTGCGCTCGCAAGACTCTCAACATCCTGGGCGCTCACCGCGCTCCGGTTCTCGAAGAATCTTTCGACGCTTTCGAGAATCTCCGCGGGCTTTTGCGCCGCATGCACAATTCGACGAAGCTCGCTGCCGTTCCCCACGCCATGAGTGAACCAGCACGCGAACTGCTTCATTTTGCCTACACCATCGGGCAGGCGGGCAGCATTAATTTGCCTATAGTAGTCTATGAGTAAACGAAAGCGCTGGGCTTCGGTGGGCGCGTCGTAGCGGCCGGTTTCGGCGTACTGCTGCATCTGGGAAAAGATCCAGGGATTGGTGGCGGCGGCGCGGCCGATCATCACGGCGTCGCAGCCGGTTTCGCGGTGCATGCGCGCGGCGTCTTCGGGGCGATTGATGTCGCCGTTGCCAATAACGGGAATTTTCACGGCCTGCTTGACGGCGGCGATGATGGTCCAGTCCGCGGCGCCGGCGTAACCTTGCTCGCGAGTGCGCGGGTGGACAGCGACAGCTTCGACCCCGATGGATTCGGCGAGCTTGGCAACGTCCACGGCGACGATGGAGTTTTCGTCCCAGCCGGCGCGTAGCTTGATGGTGAGCGGAATTTTGACGGCGGCGCGCACGGCTTTGAAAATGTCTTCGAGCAGCGGCAGATCGCGCAGCAGGCCGGAGCCGCCGCACTTAACCACTTTCTTGGCGGGGCAGCCCAGATTGATGTCCACGGCGTCGTAGCCGAGATCCTCGACCATCTTCGCGGCTTCGCCCATCACGACAGGGCTCGCACCGAAAAGCTGCGCAGTGATGGGCCGCTCGTCTTCCTGGAAATAGAGATAACGGAGCGTTTTTTTTGCGCTGCGCGTGATGCCTTCGGAGCTGGTGAACTCCGTCATCAGCAAACCGCAGCCGCCGAGCCCGCGAATCACGCGGCGGAAAATCGTATCCGTGACGCCAGCCATCGGGGCAAGCACCGCAGCGGGGCGGATGGTCAGGTCGCGAATTTGGAAGCTCGCCGGAATCATAGGTTCAGTCTAGGCTGGTCCTCTCTAGGTAGCAAGACGGTGCATAATCTGGGTTCCGTGATCCTTGTTTTGGGGGCAGTGTACAGTGGAGTCCTCCAGCCACTATCCGCTGGCTGCGAGGCCGCGGAAGTGGCAAGCTGATTGTTTCCGCAGAGATACCGCGATAGCTGGTGCTGCTGTGCCAGCGCGAAATCAAGGAAGGGACGGTGCGAGCCATCTGCAAACAACTGGAAATTCCGCGACCGTAAGGCCGACACCCAGGTAGAGAAGCGCTACCTGGGCACCCGGCTTCTACGCAGCTGGGCTCCGTCGCAATTCGAGATACGCGGAGAGCAGTCCCCAAATGTACAGCGCAAGCAAAGCCAGCAGGCAGAGCGTCCCCAGCCGTACGTAACGATCAACCATTTGCAGGACCGTCCAGCCGTACATTTCGGTGAGCAGGCTCGGATCGGACAGGTTCACGCCCTCGATCTCGCCAAACGGGAGATCTTCGAGCGGCCCTGTCCACATCAGAAAAACGTGCATGAAGCTGAGCGCCCCGATGGCCAGCAATCCCCAGCGCAGGCCCCAGCTCTTATATAGCCGGCTTTCGCGCGGCGCGTAAAACGTCGCCATCAGCAGGGTAGCCAGCACCAGGGCGCCGCCATCGCCGAAGAAAATGATCAGCGCTCCCGCGGGCAAAGACAACGCGAGTAGTTGCAGGAGGAGCAGCGCGGCGGCGGCGAGAAGCCATCCCGGACGTTCCATCTTCCACGCCAGAAATCCGGCAAAGCCAATGACGGCCGTTACCACCAGAACGATCAACCAAGACCGTTGTTCGCCGTGTGGGGTAACCCAGAGCAGCGGCACGGCCCAGCGGCCGGTGAGCCACGCGGTGATGGCGTGCCCGCTCTCGTGCAGCACCATGGCAAGCATGGCTGCCGCCATGCGCAGGCCCGTGCCCGCAACGAGGCGCGCCAGAAGCAAGGCCAAGGGAAGCGCGAAGATGCGGTACTTCAATTCGGTCCGGGCATCGGTGCGGCTAGGGGCGTCGCTGGCAGCGGTAGCAGGTTTGGCTAGTGCGGGAGGAGCGGACACGGCCACCGCGACGTCCGGATTAGCCTGGTTCGTGGCGCTTTCCAGCGTCGCCTGGTAACGCGAGAAAACGATTCCGCACTTCAGACACTCGATGGTCTGCAATGGATGATCGAATTGGCATTTGGGGCAGCGCATCCGGAGTGGGCTAATTTCATTGTAGGAGGTCATCTCGGCGCGTCTACCGGCGCCGGCGGCGTGCTGCCGAAACAGGTATTGGCGTTCAGGAAAGGCTTTGGCGGCTAGCGGTGGTGAAGACGGTGTTTGGGTTGATTTTATATCACAGCCAACGGCCGTCGCGGTGGCGGCGTAAGCGTTTTGACCGGGACTCACGCCTGACGAGCGGCCATCTGTCTTTATCCCCTCGACTGGGCGAAGAAGCACAAAAAGCCGAAGACGAAGCGGGCAGCGTAGCCCTGAGGGGTTTCCTTGACGCCCAAGCTACATAGAAATTTCCTGAAAATAGCCCTTGCAAAATCCCCCTGATCTGGTACACTAGGTTTCGGGTGAAGCTGCGCTTAACCGCCGTTTCGCCCTTTTTCTTTTTGCGGCGCATTCTCCCATTTCTTCTCTGTGTTCTCTGCGGCCTCTGCGTTAAATTCTTTCATTTTCTTTCAACTTTTAACTGTCGATCGAAGACCTCGACCTTGTCGGGGCTGTCAACTTCCCATCTGGATCAACCCATGAAAACTAAAAAACCGAACGCCGAACTTATCTGGAAACAATTGGAAGACCAACTCGCGCCGCAGCTGCGCCTCTCGGTCATCGACCGCACCGTCTATGCCCATCTCCTCCGTCACAGCCGCCTCGAAGGCAATCTCCGCCACCGCTTTTCGATTCTGGGGATGGCACGCAGTATCCGGGTATCCACGGGACCGGCGCGCGAGGCGGTGCGCCGTCTCGCCGCCCACGGCGCTTTGCGTATGGTCCAACGCAGTAAAGCCGGGCATGTCGTGGAAGTCCGCCTGCCCGATGAGATTCGCGGCGTAAGGCTGAAACCCATCGAAAGCCGGCCCGCCGCCAAGGAACAGCGGACGTGCGCCCCCGCGCCGGTGAATCTCGAGGAGGCAGACTTTTTCCAGACCAAGCCGCTGCGAGAGGCCATCCACGCCCGCGAGCGCGGCCAATGCTTCTACTGCTTGCGTAGCACCGCGCCGTCGGTCCGGTGCCTGGACCACGTCGTCCCGCAAGCGCGCTTGGGACGCAATTCCTACCGCAACCTGGTCTCCAGTTGCATGGAATGCAACACCCAGAAAGGGGAAACCGCCGCCGCCGATTTTCTCCGCCGCCTCTACCGCGAGCGCCGCTTGACCGCCACCGAACTCGCCGCCCGCCTCCGCGCTCTCGACGCCCTCACCTCCGGCAAGCTCCGCCCTTCCCTTGCCACTTGAAATGGATGCCCCACCACCCGGCTCGCGTGCGATATCATTGGAGTGCATACGACAGTGGAAATCGCTGGGGGAAGAAGCTATGTCCGCGAACTTGAATGAAATCATTCGGGAACTAAGCCCAGCCGAGCGAAAGAGGATCAAGGACCGTGCGGCCGAAATCATTGCCGAGGAAAAGAGGAAGAATCTCGACAGCGGCGATGAGAACAAGGTAGTTGAGAGGGGCGGTATCGGCTACAACAGCCCGCATCTAGACACCGAGTTTGCGAAGTGTTTCGCGGTCGCGCTCGAGATCTTCCATAGTGTATTCAAGCTCGACGCCTCGGGCCTTCAGGAAAGCGTCGACCTCCATCCGAGTCTCATACCCAAGCAGGCGCCGCAGTTGCGAGTGGGAGATTTTCTGTCCGCGGTAGGCTTCTGTTGCAAGTGCTTCGAATGCAGCTCAGGAAATGTCCATGCCCGGCGCCACAAGGGCCTTCAATAGTTCGTCCGGGAGATGAAGGGTAACGGGATGCATGGTTACAGGATACCGAATGCGAAACTCAAAAGCACGTTAACAAAACACACCGCATTGCTAGGCCGTCTTGTGTGCCGCCGCGTCCTTGGGGTTCAGGAATTGGCCGGGTGGCACGTCCCTAACAAGCTGAGACGGCAACGCGTGGGCTACCGTTTGCGTCCAGCACTAGGGAAAATTTTTCGCGTGCGGCGCTGACAGTCTTATCTAAGGCCGCTACGCACTTCTTCGTTTCCGGCGTAGGCACCGATTCCCAGCATGAAGCCAAACTCATACCAACGACCGTTATTGTTCGTTTCGTAGATGCTCACGCCGGTTGCGAACAAGCTAACGATAAAGGTGATCGGAGCGATGATCCCGTGCCAGAGGCCGCCCCAAAAACCGGCCGGCTGCGCACCGGGTTCCTTGTACTTGGAGTCTGCCCCAGCGACGGAGAGAGAATTTGCCATAGCGGGGCGCAGTCTATAAGAAGGATGCATCGCTCACAAATCAAAAGTTGTTCATGGGGCCGCGGCATCCAGCGCTGGCGGCATAGCGCCCTCGATGAACAGAATGGAGTTACCATACATCGTGAAATTAGGTGCGATCCTGGCAAGCGGCGAAACAGGATTGCAACGGTGCTGTGACGATGACCTGGGGCAGCGACAAACTGGTTGGCACATGGAAATTGGTATCCGCATCGCTTTCGACCGAGGGCGGCGAGCGAAACGACGCTCCCTTCGGCGCGAGCCCCACGGGTTTTCTGACGTATACGCGGGACGGCAGGATGTCCGCGATGATCAGCCACGACGGGCGAAAGCTGCTCTCTGTAGGCGATTGGTCGCTGGCGGGAGCGGAAGAAAAGGCTGAGGCTTTCGGCACATTTGCGGCCTACGCAGGGCGGTACACACTGAAGGAAGATCGCGTGATCCATCACGTCGAAGTCTCGTCCTTACAGAACTGGGTAAACACCGATCTAGTTCGCCTCATCCAGTTCCAAGGTGACCGAATCGTATTACGCACACCACCGACAGCGAGTAACGGAAAAATCAAAACCTGGGAATTGGTTTGGGAGCGCGTGCCCGCGACCTTGTGATCAAAGCATTATAAAAGGGCGCGGTTACCGGGGCCGCTAAGGTCTGCTTGACATCTCTGCACAATCAGATAATCTGATAATCAGATTATGAAAAAGACGAGCATAACCGTAACCGAGGCCGCCCGGAATTTCGCCGATTGCGTGAACCGCGTGCACTACCAAAACGTGACGTTTGTGCTTGTGAAGAACGGTGAACCGTTCGCTCGCCTTGTCCCCGACGGCGAGAAAGTGTGCGCCGGGCGCGATTTGGCGGAGGCGCTGTCTAGAACCGACTTGCCGGAGAACGAAGCCAGGACGTGGCGCCGTGACCTACGAACCGCCCGCAGAAGGCTCAAGACTCCTCCCAACCGATGGCGATAATTCTCGACGCCGACGTCATCATTCGAGGCGAGAAGGGCACTTTCGACCTCAAGAAGTGGGTGTCTTCCCGTCCCAACGACCGGTTTGAGGTTGCTGCGATTACCGTTGCCGAGCTATGGCATGGAGTAGAACGGGCGACCGGAAAACACAGGACCTCGCGCGAGCGCTACCTAAGAGCGGTTTTGGAGCCTTTGCCAATCATCCCGTATACGGAGCAGACGGCGTATGAGCATGCACGCGTTTGGTCACAGCTGGAGGTTTCCGGCAGAATGATAGGCTTCTACGACTTGATCGTTGGCGCAACGGCTCTGGAACGTGGCAGCGACGTAGCCACGTTTAACAGACGGCACTTTGCTCAAATTAGGGGGTTGCGCGTTATAGAGCCGACGTAGCAACGGCGGGCGCCCCGGGAACGACGAATCCCGAGTCTTTCAGACTCTCTTCGCTCGAACGACATAGACTTCGCACCTTCACAAATCAAAACAACACGGAGGGTGCCCCAGGTTCGTAGTTTGAACCTGGGTCTTGGGGTCGCCTTTCCTCTCACTCGTCGGCGGGTGGCCGCATCTTAATTCCGTAAAACGCCTTTGGGTGGCCCATCCTTGCGGGTTTGTTTCATGCAAGGGTGGGGCCTTTGACTTTTCTTTCCTTTGCCGGGACTCGGTGCTTCGCTTTCTCGAATTTCATCATCATCACTGAAACAGCTTTGGGTTGGGCACGCTTTCTTCGGCTTTGGCAGGAGTGGACTTCAAGAATTCGTCGAGGCGGAGGAATTTGCGGCCGAGGGCGCCGCTATAGGCGGACCATTCGGGTTCGCCGGAGTCGAGAGCCAGGGCGGCGCGGGCGGCGGCGAGTTTCGAATCGAGGTCGTCCATGTAGTGGAAGGCGAGGGCTTCGCGGATCATGGGCAGTTTGGGGGAGCCGAATTCGTACTGGCCGTGATGGCTGACGAGAAGATGCTGGACTACGGTTTTCAAGTTGGGCGGGAAACCTTCGATGGCGTCCATGGACTTGGAGACGGTTTCGAATTCCATCATGATGTGGCCGAGGAGCTGGCCTTCGACGGTGTAGTTGATGGCGCGTTCGTAGCAGAGTTCGTCGAGTTTGCCGACGTCGTGGAGAATCGCGGCGGTGAGAAGCAGATCGACATCAAGCTCCGGATAGTGCGCGGCGATTTGTTTGGCGAGGCCGCACAAGCTGATAACGTGCTCGAGCAAGCCGCCGAGATAAGCGTGGTGCATGACTTTTGCGGCGGGGGCGCGCTTGAAACGTGTGGCGATTTTTGGATCGCTGAGGATGCCGGTGGTCAATTTCTTGAGCCAGGGATTTGTAATCGAGCCGGCGTATTCGAGCAACTGCGCGTAGAGTTTGCCAACGTCTTCCTTGGTGTGCGCGAGAAAATCGGCGAGATCGATTTCCTCGGGTTTCGCAAGGCGGAGATTCTGCAAGGAAAGCTGGGGCTTGTTGCGATAGATCTCGACGCGCGCCTGGACTTTCACGAAATCGTCGCGATTGATGTCCTTCACAACGCCGTCAAACTGATCCCACATGCGGGCTTCGATGGTGCCGCTGCGATCGCCGAGTTCCAGGCGCAAGTAGGCTTTGCCTTCGCGCGTGTTGCGAATCTCTTTTTCATGAACGAGAAAGAAAGAAGTGATGTTCTGTTCGGAGCCGAGATCGGTGACGAACGAAGTCTTCATGTGCCCGTCTGATCCCCGGAGCGCTTGCCGAACAACAGGAATTTCTTGTGGCCTTTTTTCGGGGCCTTGGTGGCTTCGGGAGTGGCGCTGACTTCCTGGATTTCGGTGTTGCCGGCGCCGCCGGCGGCGTCCTGGTATCCGGGCTTGATGATGACGTAGCTCTCCTCGCGCAGAGTCTTCAAATAGTTGCGCATGGCCGGCTCCATGCGCGCGCTGTAGAGTTTGTCCATGATTTCATTTTTGACTTTGGGCAGGGCCTGCTCACCTTCGTCATAGTGTTCGAGGACTTGAAGAATCAAATAGCCCTGCTTGGTTTCGAGAATGTCGGTCAGGTCGTTCTTCTTCATTTTGAAGACAGTGTCCTCGAGCTCTTTCGAAAGTTCGCCGCGTTTGTAGACGCCGAGAAAACCACCCTGCTCTTTCGTGCTGCTGTCGGAAAAGCGCTTGGCGATTTCGGCAAAGTCTTCGCCGTCTTTGACGCGCTTCAGCGCGGTTTCTGCTTTTTTCTTAAGATCGGGAAGATCTTCCGGGCTCTTCCCTTCCGTGCTGACGACGATTTCGCGGAGGGCGACTTGTTCGGGGCGCAAGAAATCGGCTTTGTGCGCTTCATAGTATTTCGCGACTTCGTCATCGCTGACGTTGATGTGCGAGCCGACTTCGCTGCTGATCACGGATTGCGTCAGAAGCGTGCTTCGAATGTTGTTCTTGAAGTCTTCCCAGTTGAGACCCTGCGAGGCCACGGCTTTTTCGAGCTCTTCCATGCTGGCCAGCTTGTTCTGGATGCGGATTTGATCGAGTTTCTTGATGACCTGTGGCTCGACGCTTACGCCCATGTCTTTGGCGCGCTGGACCAAGAGAGATTGGTCAATGAGGTCGCGAAGGGTATTTTTCTGGTGATCCTCGATGTTGATCTGAAGCTGCTCCGGGGTGCAACGGGTCTGGCACTCCTCTCTGGCGTCATCTGCCGCCGTCTGGCGGGCCTTCTCAAATTCGGAGCGAGTGATGATCTCGTTGTTGACGCGGGCGATGATTTCTTCGACGGTTTTGCCTTCCGTCGCGGCGGGAGCGGCAGCAGGCGGGGCAGCGGGCTTTTTTGCTGGCGCGGGCGCGGGAGTGTCGGTGGCAGGAGCCATACCGGGTTTTTCAAGAGTGGGGGCGGCCGGCTTGGGAGGGTTATCCTGAGACTTATCCTGGGCCTGCGTGGCGGCAGGCAGAGCCGCAAGCGGCAGGGCCGCGCAAAGCACCGCAATGACAACTAGATTTCGCATTCATTCCTCACTTCTGAATTTTAGCCCTGCCCCTGGAGGCCGAGCAATACGTTTCTGAGGGCGGCGGGGACGGATTCGCCCCGCTTGGTTTCCAGCCAGAGCACGCCGCTGGGATCGAGCTTAATACCAGCCCTTGAGCGTACCACGGACACCAGCTTTGCCGGGTCCAGGGTGGTCTCCGGATGGAAGCGCACGGCGATGCGGCTGCCCTGGCGTTCCACGGCGGAGATGCGCAGCCGCTCGCAGATGGATTTGAGTACGGCGTACTCCAAAAGGTTTTCCACGGAAGAGGGCGGGACGCCGAAACGGTCTTGCAGTTCCTTGCGGACTTCCTGCTTCTCTTCTTCGGTGGCGATGGAGGAGATTTTCTTGTAGGTGCGCAGGCGGAGGTTTTCGCTGGGGATGTAGTCCTGGGGGATTCGAACGTCGAAGCCCAGGCTGAGGGTGGTGCGCAGTTCGGGGGCGACTTCCTCGCCTTTCAGTTTCGAAACTGCGCGCTCCAGCATTTGACAGTACATGTCAAAGCCGATGGCTTCTATGTGGCCGTGCTGTTGGCGGCCGAGCATATTGCCGGCGCCGCGGAGTTCGAGGTCGAGAGCGGCAATTCGAAAGCCGGCGCCGAGTTCGCTGAACTCTTTCATGGCGGAGAGGCGCTTTCGGGCGATGTCGGAGAGCACTGTCTCTGGCGGGACGAGGAGATAGGCGTAGGCGCGATGGCTGGAACGGCCGACGCGCCCGCGCAATTGGTAGAGCTCGGCGAGTCCGAGACGGTCGGCACGATTGATGAGGATGGTGTTGGCGCGCGGAATGTCCAAGCCATTTTCGACGATGGTGGTGGCGACGAGGACGTCGGCTTCGTCACGGATAAATTTCAGCATGACGCTTTCGAGTTCTTTTTCGCCCATTTGGCCGTGGGCCACGACGACGCGGGCTTTCGGGACAAGTTTGGCGACCATGGCGCCGAGTGAATAAATGGATTCGACGCGATTGTGGATGAAAAAAACCTGGCCTTCGCGGGCGAGTTCGGTCTCGATGGCACGCTGGACGAGATCTTCCTGGAATGGCGCGACGACGGTTTGGATGGCGAGACGGTCGCGCGGCGCTGTTTCGATGAGGGACATATCGCGAAGGCCGACGAGGGACATGTGTAGAGTTCGCGGAATCGGTGTGGCGGAGAGCGCGAGTGCGTCAACGTTTTTGCGGATTTCCTTGAGGCGCTCTTTGTGGGCGACGCCGAAGCGCTGCTCTTCGTCCACGATCAAGAGGCCGAGGTCGGCGAACTTCACGTCTTTCGAAAACAGGCGGTGGGTGCCGATGACGATGTCCACTTTTCCAGCTTCCAAATCCACGAGAATTTTTTTCTGCTCGGCGGGACTGCGAAAGCGGCTGAGCATTTCGATGCGCGCGGGGAAAGCGGCGAAGCGTTGCTTGAAGGTTTCGAAATGCTGGAAGGCGAGGACGGTGGTGGGCGCGAGAAGGGCGACCTGTTTGTTGTCAATGACGGCCTTGAAAGCGGCGCGCATGGCGACTTCGGTTTTGCCGTAACCGACATCGCCGCAGAGCAGGCGGTCCATGGGCTCGGGGCGCTCCATGTCGCGCTTGATGTCGCTGATGGCGGTGATTTGATCGGTGGTTTCTTCAAATTCGAAAGCGTCTTCGAATTCACGCTGGAAATTGCCGTCGGGCGAAAATGCGAATCCTGGCGCGGCCTTGCGCTGAGCGTAGAGCGCGAGGAGTTGGTCGGCCATGTCCTCGACGGATTTGCGGGCGCGCGTTTTGCGGGAGTTCCAGGCGGTGCCGCCGAGCTTGTCGAGCGGCGGATGTGTGCCTTCGAGGACGCGGTAACTTTGGACCAGGTCCATACGCTCGAGAGGGACGTAGAGACGCGCGTCGTCGGCGTATTTCAGGAGCATGAATTCGCCGCGGTGGCCGTCCGATTCGATCTGGCGGAGGCCTTCGAATTGGCCGATGCCGTGGTCCACGTGGACGACGTAGTCGCCAGGCTTTAGCTCGGCGAAATCACTGAAGAAACCGGAGGTGCGGATTTTGCGGCTAGGACGCTCAACAGTCGGAGTGACATCGAAAAGATCGGCGTGGCCGAAGAGCGTGAGTTTGACGTCGGGAAAAGTGACGCCTTCTGGGAAAGGAGCGCGGATTAGCAGCATGGCGGCGGATTCATGCGCGCCTTCGGCGGTAAATCCGGCGGCGGCGTCTTCGGATTCGCCGAGAACGTAGGGGACTTCGTATTCGCGGCAGATATCGGCGAAGCGCTCGATTTCGCCGGTGCTGGCGGCGGTGAGAAAAACGGTGCCCCCTGAGGAAAGTTGAGATTTCACGGCGGTCATGCAGGCGACCACGTCGCCGTGGAAGCGGGCGCTGGGGCGGGAGGAGAGTTCGAATTGGTGAGGGGAGCCGATTTCGAGAGCGAGCTGTTCGATCTGGATTTGGGAAGTTTTTTCGAGGGCGGCGGCAAATTCCTGCTCGGATAAGAAGTAGTGAGAGGCGGCGGGGGAATTGGCGTGGCCGTGGCGCTCGTACTTTTCGGTGGCTACGGCGAGATATTTCGTCGCGGTTTCGCGCAGGGTTTGCGGCTCGTCCAAGAAGACGATGGGCTTGAGAGAGCTTTCCGCGAGTTCAAAGATGGCGCTTGATCCGGGCTCGGTGGCTGGGCCGAAGAAGGAAGGCGTCTCCCACGCTGCGGCATCGGGATCATCGCCATTTTCGGAGGCTGGGACGGACCATTCAGTGAGCGGGAGCAGCGTGGTTCGAACGACGGGAGAGATGGAACGTTGGGTGCGCGGATCAAACTCGCGAACGGATTCGACGGTGTCGCCGAGAAGCTCCAGGCGGACGGGGCGCGGCGCTTCCGGGGAAAATACGTCAATGATTCCGCCGCGCACGGCGAATTGGCCAGGGAGTTCGACCATTTCCGTGCGTGTGTAGCCGACGGAACCGAGATGAGTGACGAGTTCGGCGTAGGGAATCTCGAAGTCCTTGGCGAGCGTTTTTGTGAGGTAGAGGTACGCGGCGGGATCCTGGTAGCGCCAAAGCGCGGCGGCTACGGGCGCGATCACCAGAGAGATTTGGCCGTCGGCGAGGCGGAAGAGAGTGGCGGCGCGGCGCTCGAGAATGTCAGCGTGCGGGCTTTGCGATTCCCATGGGAGCGTGTCAAAGGCGGGCAGCGTGGCGACGCCGCCGGTGGCTCCCGGGAAGATCGAGCTGAAGAAACGCAGGGTTTCCGCGAGGAACTCGGCGCGGCGATTCGAATCGGTGACGAAAAAAGCGGGGCGACGCAGTTCGTGGGTCAGGTAGGCCGCGAGCAAAGCCTTGGCCACATCGTGCAGCCCGGTGAGCGAAACACGGCTAGCGCCCGCGCGTAGAGATGCCAGCGCGCCCTCCACCGCTGCATGGCGGAGCAAGGCCTCTACTCTTTCGCGGACGGCGGGAAGTATCATGCGTGCGCGGTCAGGATTCCGTGCGAGAGGCGCGCGCCCCATCGCGAATTTTCTCCAGCATCGCGCTGGTCGAATAGCCGGGCACCACGGGAACGGAAACAACGCGCCCGCCAGCGGCTTCCACTTCCTCACGGCCGACGATTTGATCGCCGGGCCAATCACCGCCTTTTACCAGGACGTCTGGGAGCAGGCGCGAAATGAGCTCGCGCGGCGTCAAATCATCGAAAATCACGACGGCGTCCACACTTTCGAGCGCAGCGAGAATTTCGGCACGCTCGCGTTCGGCGATGACGGGGCGGCCTACGCCCTTCAATTGCCGCACACTGGCATCACTGTTCAGGCCGACGATGAGCGCATCACCCAATTCACGCGCCAGTTCCAGACTGCGGATGTGACCGGGATGGAGCAGGTCGAAGCAACCATTGGTGAAAACAACGCGCTGTCTGCCCGCACCGGCGGGGGCGTTGCGTTTCTCGCGGCCAAACCGCAAAATCGCTTGCTCAAGCGTGAGGATTGCCGGGTTCAACAGATCTCCATGGAGGCGCGGAAAGAATCAGATGACGCCACTTAAAAAGATAGTTTATCACGCGCAGGAGGCGCGGCGCCTGCGGGCCCGTGGCCAACGATGAAGTCACGCAAAGCGCTCCGCGCCATCGCGGCAATTCTCTTCTGCGCCTCTGGTTTCTGGCTGGCGCTTCCGACGCCCTATCGGGAACGAACCTATTTAATTGATGCGAATGGCTGCCGGATGGAAACCGCGGTGGTGGAGTGCCCTACGGGGGGCACGCAGGGCTCGGTTGTGCTTTTCCATGGGATATCCGCCAATAAAAAGATCATGTCGTACATGGCGCGCGGCTTTGCGGCGGCTGGGTTGCGCGTCTACGCACCGGATTTCCCGGGCCACGGGCGGACGCCAGGACCTTTCTCTCCGGCGCGGGCGGAGCAATGCGGCGAGTCGCTGGTTCGCGAGCTTTTGGCGCGAGGTGCGATTACGCCGGGGCGCACGATTCTTGCCGGGCATTCCATGGGCGGGGCCATCGCCATTCGCATTGCGTCACGCGTTCCGGTTGCGGGAGTGATTGCCATCTCGCCGGCGCCGATGCGCGCGGCACACGGGGTAACGCCGGAGAAGCTGTTGTTCAGCGATCCGCCGCCGTTGCCCGCTCATTCGCTGGTGATGATGGGAGGACTCGAACTGGAATCCATGCGCGGCAATGCGGCTGACCTGGTGGCGTTCAGCAAGGATGGTACAAGCAAATACTTACAAATCCCGGGCGCTACGCATGTGGGGATTCTCTTTGGGAGTTCAGCGATGCGCGCGGCGCAGGATTGGGCGGCGCAAGTCTTGGGATCGCCGCCTACGACGAAGCTGCCTTCGCATCGTCCGCTGGCGGGCGCCCTAGTTGGGCTTGCGGGAATGCTGCTGATTGCGGGGCCTTTTCTCCGGGAAGCCGTGGGTCAGAAGCCGCGCAAGGGAATCCCAGTCAGTGGCGATCCAATATCGCTCGGACGAGTTTGCCTGGAATTCGCCGCGGGCTCGGTTTTGATCGTGCTGCTCTTGCGATTCTGGAATCCGTTGAAAGTGATCGGGATTTTTCAGGGAGATTATCTTGCGAGCTTTCTGTGGCTTCTAGGTGTCTCGCTGGTGTTGGCGCATTGGAAATCCTTGCGCTCTGGGCTCAGCGCTCCGGTTCGCCTCTTAGCCGCGGCAGCATTCGCCGCCATAGTCCTACACTTGTTGGTGACCGCGTGGTTCGATTTGTCGTTCTACGTAGCGTGGCTCACCGCAGCGAAGTGGGAGCGCTTTCCTTTTTTGCTCATCGCATTGCTGCCGTATCACGTTGCGGAAGAATTCCTTCTGGGCGCCCCGAAGCCTGGTAAGAGATGGCAACGGCTGGCGGCCGCGTTGTCGTTACGGCTGATCAGCTGGGGAGCGCTGATGGCGGGGGTCATGTTTATGCACAGCGGAGAGATCCTGATGGGGCTGCTTTCGGTGTATATGGCACTGTTCAATATTATACAGCGCAGCGGCATGGACATAGTGCGTAATGAAACCGGTTCGGTCACCGCGACGGCGCTTTTCGGTGCTATACTCCTCGCGGGTTTTTGCCTGGTGATTTTCCCCATCACCTAAGGGGCTCTTACCGAGAAGGCCTCTAGCCGGGGTTCCGCGCCGGGAACGGAATTCAAGGCACGCAGCGAGACACAACCATGGCGGAAATAGCAATCGTCGGCGGGGGACCGTCCGGCGCAATGTGCGGTGAACAGCTCGCGCGCGCGGGGCACAAAGTGGCCCTATTTGATGAGCACCTGGCATGGGAAAAGCCGTGCGGCGGCGGGCTTACGCACAAGGCTATCCAGTGCTTCCCTTTCCTGCTCGACAATACCTATCCCAAGAAACTGGTTCATTCGGTAGACCTGATCAGCAGCGACGAACAACACGCCACGCTGGAAATGCCGCATCCGATCGTGATTTATTCGCGGACGGTGTTGAATGGGATGCTGCTGGATCGCGCGCGGGAGGCAGGCTGCAACGTGCAGCGCTCGCATGTGATGAGCGTGGACACTGCTACGACCAAGCCGCGTTACTGCGTCGAGGGCGATTGGCACGAGGCGGATTTTCTGGTGCTGGCCGCTGGCGCACGAAATCAACTACTGCCGGAGACACGCGCGCTGCAGCGCGATGAATTGGAGATGACGCAGGGATATTTCGTGCCGCAGACGGCGGACGCGATCACCATCAAGTTTCTACCGCACTTCGAGGGTTATATCTGGTCGTTCCCGCGCTGCGATCATTTATCTGTGGGGATTTGCGGGAGCATGGCTTCGCATACGAGCACGGAATTGCGGGCCCACTTGCAAACGTTTGTGGAGAAGCAGGAGATTTCGACGGAGGGCGCGAAGTTTTACAGCCACGTGCTTCCTTCTCCGCAGGAGCGGACGCTTTCGCAGCGCAATGTGGTCGGAAAGAACTGGGCGCTGATCGGTGACGCGGCCGCGTGGGTCGATCCGCTGACAGGCGAAGGGCTTTTCTACGCGATGCGTTCCGGGGAATTGTTGGGGCGATCGCTGGCGGAGGGGTGCCCGGAAAAATATCCCGCGTGGGTGAAGGCGGCGTTTTCGACGGAGCTGGAATTTGCGGCGCGGATTGTGCGGCGGTTTTACCGCGGGTCTTTTTTGGGAAGTGCCGTGACGACGCGCATGGTGCAGTTTATGCGGCGCAGCCCGGTGTTCCGGCAATTGATGGGAGACCTGTTTAGCGGGACGCAGGATTATTCGAGTTTGAAGCGGCGGCTGTGGGGCCACCTGGGCATCACCGTCAGCGAATTCATCTCCAGCGTGCTGAATTTGGATCGTCCGGCGGCGCGTGTGCCGCGCACCGGGACTGCGGGCGACTGAAGAACCACTTTCGTTCTCCTCTACTTAACCTTCCATTCGACGTGAATTTGACCCGGTGTTTGTAGACCTCCGACTCCCAAGAAGAAATGGAATGCGATACCGGAGACGGGAAAAAAGTGTTATTGTACGTGCAATTCAGCCGGGATTTATTGGCTACTGGTTGCGGCTGGCTCCCGGTTCCCTCTTGAATTCGAATTCTGATTCGGGCCACGCACACTTTGCGCATATGTCTGCACGTTTGAGGAGGCAAGAATGCTTGGGACTTTGACCAGGTCGAGGTTTGCCATTTTGACGTTGTTCGCGTTGTGTAGCGGCGGAGTGCCGCGCTCTGTGTTGGCGCAAGCACCGAACGCGACGCCAAAAATAAATACCTATTACGTTGCTGCGGACGAGGTGGAGTGGAACTACGCGCCCAGCGGGATGAACAAAATGATGGGGATGAAGTTTGAGGGATACGCGACGGTGTTCACCGAACAGGGCCCGCACCGGATTGGCACGACGTATCGCAAGGCCATCTTTCGCGAGTATACGGACGGGACGTTCACAAAACTGAAGGCGCGGGGCGCGGAGTGGGAGCATCTCGGACTTTTGGGGCCGCTGCTGCGCGCGGAGGTCGGAGATACGATTCGCGTGGTTTTTAAGAATAATGGGACGCATCCTTACAGCATGCATCCTCATGGCGTGTTCTATGACAAGGATTTCGAGGGCTCGGCGTACGAGGATGGCACGGCGACCAAGCTCAAAAAGGGCGGCGTTGTTCCACCGGGCGAGACGCACACGTACAACTGGCAGGTTCCGGAGCGCGCGGGGCCGGGGCCGAATGATCCCAGCTCCATCGTGTGGCTGTATCACTCGCACGCGGAGGAACCGAAGGACGTGATGAGCGGGCTGGTTGGGGCGATTATCGTGACGCGACGCGGGATGGCCGGCGCGGATGGAAAGCCGAAGGACGTGGACCGCGAGTTCGTGAACCTCTTTTTGATCTTCAATGAGAACGATTCGTGGTATTTGGACCACAACATTCAAACGTATACCAGTGATCCAAAGGGAGTGGATAAGTTGGAGTTCATTCCGAAGGACGACAAAGGGGAGTTTTCGTTTATCGGAACGGGATTCGCGGTGGCGAATGGGAAGGCCACGATTAATGGATATATGTACGGCAACCTGCCGATGATGACGATGAAAAAAGGCGAGCGCGTGCGCTGGTATTTGCTGAGCCTGGGCGACTTTGGGAATATGCACACGCCGCACTGGCATGGAAACGTGGTGCTGGATCACGGGCGGCGGACGGACGTGATCTTTTTAGGGCCCGCGCAGATGGAAACCGTGGATATGGTTCCGGATGATCCGGGAATTTGGATGTATCACTGCCATATTGATGACCACATGAAGATTGGGATGGTCGGGATGTACAAGGTCGAGCCGTAGGCGGAGCGGAGATTCGGCTGAAAACAGAGTGGGTTTGGCCGAGAAGCGGATATAGTAGTTTGCGAGGCGCCGGCATCTAACGGCGAGGGTCAGGTCCGTCTCCACATTATGGCTGAAGAAAAAGGTTCCAAGGCTCCGGCGAAGAACGAGAAGCGCAAGAACGCGTGGAAGAGTCTTCCGGACGTTTGGGCGCTGATCAAGCCGCGGCGCGGGCTGCTGGCGGTGGGCTTCGTCCTGATGGCGATCAATCGCGTTGCCAGCTTAATCTTGCCGGCTTCGACGAAATATTTTATTGATAACGTCATCCTGCACAAGCAGGTTTATCTTCTGACGCCGATCGTTCTCGGGGTTCTGGGCGCGACGATCGTGCAGGGGCTCACTTCGTTCAGCCTGACGCAACTGCTTTCCAAATCCGCGCAAAAGATGATCACTGAGCTGCGGCAGCAGGTGCAGGCGCATATCGGGCAACTGCCCATCTCGTTCTACGATGCGAACAAGACCGGGGTGCTGGTTTCGCGCATCATGAGCGACGTTGAGGGCGTCCGCAATCTGGTTGGAACGGGGCTGGTGGAATTTGTCGGCGGGCTGATGACCGGGGCGATCGCGCTGGTGTACCTGATTCATACCAGCGTGGAGATGACGCTGGTGGCCTTTTCGATTCTGCTGGTGTTTGGATTTGGGATCAGCCGGGCGTTCAAGACGATTCGGCCGATTTTCCGGGCGCGGCCAAAGATTACGGCGGAAGTTACCGGGCGGCTGACGGAATCGCTTGGCGGCGTGCGCGTGGTGAAGGGGTACCACGCGGAAGAGCGAGAAGAAAAAATATTTGCGGGCGGCGTGCAGCGGTTGCTGGATAACGTCTTGAAGACGCTCACGGCCACTTCGTTGATGAGCTTGTCGGGTGCCACGCTGCTGGGCATTGTCAGCGCGTTGATGCTGGAACTGGGCGGACACAAGATACTTTCCGGCACGATGACGCCCGGGCAGTGGTTCGCGTACAACGCATTCCTGGCGTTTTTGATCGCGCCGGTGTTTCAGATTGTGGCCATCGGGACGCAAATCACGGAAGCGATTACGGGGCTCGAGCGCACGCGGGAAATTCTAAATGAAAAGCTGGAAGATGAAGCGCCGGGCCGGACGGTGGTTCTCGGGCGGGTTGAGGGCCGGGTGGTGATGGAGAATGTGAGCTTCGCGTACGATTCGCGCAAGGAAGTTTTGCACGAAGTGAGCTTTCAGTCGGAGCCGGGGACGGTCACGGCGCTGGTGGGGCCGTCTGGAGCGGGGAAATCCACGATTATCGGGTTGATTGCGGCGTTTTATGCGCCGTCAAGCGGGCGGGTGCTGGTGGATGGTGTGGACCTCTCGACCGTGAAGCTGGGCTCGTATCGCACACAGCTCGGGGTGGTTTTGCAGGAGACGTTTCTTTTTGATGGAACGATTCGGGAGAATGTGGCGTTTGGGCGGCCCAATGCCACTGAGGATGAAGTTCTCGCGGCATGCCGCATTGCACGTGTAGATGAATTCGCTGAGACCTTCGAGAATAAATACGAAACTGTGGTTGGGGAGCGCGGCGTGAAGCTTTCGGGCGGGCAGAAGCAGCGCGTCTCCATCGCGCGCGCGATCCTTGCCGATCCGCGCATTCTGATTCTCGATGAGGCGACGTCGAGCCTGGATTCGGAATCGGAGGCGCTGATTCAAGAAGGGCTGCGCTACTTGATGCGTGGCCGCACGACATTTGTGATCGCGCATCGCCTTTCGACGATCCGGCGCGCGGAGCAAATCCTGGTTGTGGAAGACGGGCGGATTATTGAGCGCGGCACGCACGCGACGCTTTATGCGCTGGGCGGGCGCTACTACGATTTGTACACCAAGCAGCACGCGGTGGAGACGAATCTGTTTCTTGCGCCGGGGGAAAGCACGTTCGAAAGCGACGATCCCAATGGGCGCGAAGCCACGTCGGCGGGAAGCGGCCGCGGCGGAGGCGCTCTTCCGGACGCGATTCGAATCATCCGCGGCCAAGGCAACTAAAAATCCTCAAGTTAAAGAAGAAAAGGCGCGGAACATCGGCCGCGCCTTTCGAATGCGTTTGCAATTTGACAGGGCTTACGCCGTGGGGCGCCGGGCGATGATCTTTTTTGCCGCGGCGATTGGAAGCAAGGTGGCCATTTTGCGAATCATGGCCAGCACCAGGCGCTTATCACCGTCCGAAAGCGTGTTGCTGTATTTCTTGATTTCGGCGAGGAAGCGAATCTCGTCCTGCGAAAGCTCGCCAAGCGCCTTCTGGGTTTCGCGGTCGCGAGGCGTTTCCGTCCCGGGGAAAAAATCCGCCAGGGAAATGTCCATGGCTTCCGCAATTTTGGCGAGGGTTTCGAGAGACGGGACGGTGTGTCCGTTCTCGACGCGCGAAAGGTAGCAGCGCAGGAGGCCGGTACGGCGTTCGATGTCGCCCTGCGACAAGCCACGCTGGCTGCGGTAGCTCTTAATGACTTCTCCGATGTTTACCCGAGGTTTTTCTTTAGGCATGGTCTCTCCAGTCGAAGGGGGTATCTTAGTCACTAACAGTAGGAGTAGCAAGAGGGAATTTCGGGGCGATGGTTCCAAACAGATACTGGTCTATCTAAGTGGGCCACGCCACTTGGTTTAGCGGCTGGCCGAGACCTCCCGTCGCGCCGAATTCTTCATCCGAAGTTTATCGCGGCAAAACTATCTTGCAGTGGGTACTACGCTCGCGGGCTGTTGCAGGCGAAATTCCAACAGCGTCTCGCTGGGAACTTTGACCTGCTGCCCGCGGGTGAAGACTTGAACGCCTGCGCCGACTGCGGATCCCGCGCCCGCACCGATTGCCGCGCCTCTTCCGCCACCTGCGATGGCACCGATGATGGCGCCGGCAATCGCACCGCCGCCTACTTTCTTCGCGGTGTCCGAGCCACGGGCCTTCCCTTCCAAAGTGTAGTCGCTGCTGACGAGGGGATAGTCTTTCCCGTCGATGACAATACGCATCAGTTCCAGCTGCAGCTCCGCGCTGCCGGAGATGTGGCCCGCCTCCTGCGCATTGGCCAGGCGGCCATAGATGTCAGCGCCCTTGCGCGCTACGAGGATGTTGTTCACGGTCAGGTCCGTTTCGAGACTGGCGTGAAATACGTCGCCGACATGGTTTTTTGAGGAATCCACGCTGTCAATCATGCGCACGAGCAGGGACTGTCCGGCAGGCAGCGTAAACATGCCGCCAGAATCCATAGCTGCGCCAGAGACAGCAGCCGCAGCGATGACTGGAGCTGCGGCCGGAGCAGGAGGAGCCTCGGATGCGGGTGCAGGCGCGGGGTCCATGGGGGCGGGAGCGGTTGGCGCTACCGCAGGTCTGGCGGAGTTAGAACGCCCGGTAAAGGTAATCGCCACAACGTCGATTGTGCTGAAGGTTTGGACTTCGCCATTGATCTCGAAGCGCAGCACGGCTTGCGTGCCGCCGAGGTAGCGCCCTTGCAGAATGCGGCCATCCTTCAATTCCAAAGTGTCGGCCGACGCTGCGGCCGCTAGGAAGAGACCCAGCGCCATCGCGGCCAAGAAACGAAATCCTCGACTCATGCTTCCCTCTCTCAAAAAGAAAGCCGCAGAACGTGAATGACCGTTCCTGGGCCGTCCAATCCCAAGCTCGGCTGGCAATTCTACCGCATTGGATGATAGCCGTGCGGCGAATGGTTGCGCTCGATAGGACGGCAGGAGAAGGACGAAGGAGGGGCTGTGGTAGTGACGCTGCAGCGGCGGCCGGAATAATAAGAAGAAGGGCCCAAGCCGGAAAGGCCTGGGCCCGTTGGGTTCGAAGGTGCGATCAGAAGGAGTACGGCACCTTCGGTTTGGCTACCGCCTAGAATTGTCGGCGGGCGGCATCGGCGTCTGCAGCCAATTCCATAAGCCTTTGCACAAGCCCTGTATTCTTATTGGTTTTGGGATCGAGAAAGAGTCCATCGTCAGCGAAGCTGACGACAGAAGCGACGGCTCCTCCGTTTTGAATGGAAGTTGGGCGAATGATGGCCACTGGGCCGAACTTGGGGTTCAAGAAGTGGGTTGGCTCGGGCATGATGAGGTTCGCCTGGAGAGTGTCGCCGTTGAGAGATTCCGGATTCGTCTCGCCCTGAGCGGCGGCCAGATTCGTGAAGGTCACCGTCGAGTTATTTATAGGATCAACGTCTGTCAAGGGAGTGGCGTTGCCGGCTTTGTCTTGCCAAGTCTGGAAGTGCATGGTCTCGCTGGGGCCGATGCTCAAAAGAATCCGCAAAACTTCGAGATTGTTGACGTGCTGAGCGAGTGCGGGATAAAGGCTGGTGCCACCTTGCTCGATAAAGGCGAAATGGAACCCCGCCGTGAAGGCAATGGCCATGAGATGGTTGGAGAATGTGGACAGAGCTGGGTTACCGAGATTGATGACGCTTCCGGCCGTGTCATCGTTGCTTCTTGGGATGGCGGTGTGTTTCCCAACGTTTAAGCTGGGGACAGCCTGGGCAAATTTTGCCTGGGGGTCAAAATCCGGGTTGGTGATGCTGCGATACCTCGACCAAAAGCTGGTATCAATGGTGAGTTGCGTCAAGTTCGTTAGCCGACCAATCTGCTGCGCGCCGTCCGCTTTGCTGCTGGGCAATGTCTTGAAGGCGGAAAGATCGGGAGCGCCCTCGCCCTTGGATTCCAGGTAGTTGCCAAGAAACCTGGCGTGGCTGATTTCGTCGTCGGTGTTGTCGTGGATGTATTGCGCCATATCCCCATCGAGGAGTTGCAGCGCCTGAGTATAGGCAGCGTTCCCGCCAGTGAGTCCGGTGAACTCGTTATCTTGGGTGCCGCCGAGTTCCGCGTACTGTCTCCAGAGGTCTTCTTCGACCTGCTCAAGGGCCTGTAGGAACTTCAGAATGGCGATGTCGCCCCTGGTGATGGGCGCGCGATCATCGTCATCGTCCCGGTCAAATGCAAAGGATTTGCCTGCCAGCAGCCCGGCACCTACCGTCGCTGCGCCGGCCACGGTTCCATTCTTTAAGAAGGAACGCCGTGTACTACCCTTCGTGAACAAATTCCCCTCATTCTTCATTGGTCTTTCTCCTCTTCAAGTTGTGATTCGAGATTTGGTGAAACAGAAATCAGAGAAACCGGACTTGCGTAAAGCTGGGTTGTTGGCCGCTGGAGATTTGAACCGTCCACCTGATGCTACGGGACGCCGCGCACCAGGCTGCTACACAGCAGAAGAAGAGGGGCCTACGGGCCGAGCAGCAGGCCCCTCCTGCTTTTACTGGACGGTGAGTGAAACGGAGGCTGAGTGGGAGAGATTTCCCGAGGTGCCGGTGATCATCACCGTCGTCATGCCTCGTTGCGTTCCGGTGCCCGTGCCCCCGCCGCTGTAGCCGCAGCCGCCGGCCGCAAACAGCCAGGTTGCTACGATCACGAGCGCCAGGCTTCCAGCGAGGTTGAGAACCCATCTCTTCCCCGCCAACTGTCCGCTCCGGCCCGATCCGGCAAGGACCAGTCCCAAGAATCCCAGAGCGAAGACCGGAAGCAAGATCGCGAAGATTCCGCCGCCGGGAATCATGGCCATTTTATGAGGCGTGGAGTAAGGCAGAGACGAAGTGCTAATCGTCATCATCGAGATTGTCATCCCACCGCTGGCGGGAGTGACCGACGCTGACGAGAAGCTGCAAGTGGAGTTGATCGGCTGGCCTGAGCAGGAGAGGTTCACGGCGGAATTGAAGCCGTTGAGGCCAGCGACAGTCACCGTAAACATAGCGGGCTGCCCCGCACTGATGGTCATGGTTGCGGGTGACGCGCTGATGCTGAAATCACCCGTTGCTGTGGACGATGTGTTGGGCGTGATTTTTGCGAACACGCCATGGGCCTCGTTGGCCAGGCCGGCCGTTATGTACATGGTATTGGGGTCACCTGTCGTCCCGGAGGGGTCAAACACCATATCCCACAGCGAAGCGTTGGTGATGGGAGCGCCGGTCTGGTCCTTCATCTGGTCAATGAAAGCGCCGGTAGCGAAGTTGTAGGCGTTGATGGTGCCATCGCCGAAGTTTCCGACGAGCAGATCGCCCGCGAGCGAGCCGAAACCGGTTGGGGGAATAACCACGCCCCACGGCGCGTTCAGATGGGAGTCGCTGGTAATCCTGCGGAGCATGGTGCCGTCGGTGCTGAAGAGGTCCACGAAGCCCGCGCCGGCAATGTGCAGCGGATCGTGCATGGGGGTGTCCTGCAAGGCGTAGGTCACCACAACCATGGAAGTGTTGTTCACGGAGATTACTTTGACGCCGAAAGGCGCGTAGCCCGGAGAGCCGGAGTTGGCGGGCACGGCCGGCAGAGAGGGATCGTTGAAGGCGCCGGGACCTAGGACTTGGGTCTGCTGAAAATTGGAGTCGTAGATCTCGACTTTGCCGGAGCGGAAATTCGTGGCGAGCAGGAAGTTCGCCTTGATGTTAGTGACCAGAGCCAGGCCTTTGTACACCGCGCCCAAAGCGGCCGATGGGTTAACGGAATTGTTGACGGCAAGGATGGCGGAATTTCCGGCATACCAGCCGGAGAGGGTGCCGTCTTCGGTGGCAAAAATGAAAACGCTGGAAAAACCAACTACGTCAAAGCCTCCGGTCGCGTTGTATACGATGCCCGTGGGCGTGGAGGGATTAGAACTGCCCGTGGGCGGCGGAACGGTGAAGGTTTGACTGAGAACGCCGGTCTTGTCGTAGAGGGTGGAGACGCCGGCGTTGTTGTCGGAAATCCAGAAAGGCAATCCCGGTTGGAAGGCGATGCCCCACGGATTGCCGAGATTCGCATCCGTGTGTGCGGCCGCGACGGTCGTGTCGGCAGTCACCAGATTGGTCTGCTTGTAACTGTTGGTCTGCGCTTGCGCAGATGAGATGAAAACCGAGCCCAGACAAAGCAGCCCGAGCAGAAAACTTTGAATTCTTTGCATGATCCTTGATTGCTCCTCGTTAAGTTAAGGCAGCCGCGACGACGTATGCCTATTTGTCCTGCAGGCTTAGATGACGCAAAGATGCCGGGAATAAATCACGGGGAGAACAAGTCTTTCTAAACGTGCAGTCCCTTTACGAATAAAGACTTGCTGAGAAGCCTCACGAATAAAAAGCAGTCAGGGATAAGCACTCGGGTGGAATCCTTCGGAAGCAGGCAACCGCGACTATGAATGAACTGGCGTTGCGTCCTCATGCCGTGCGTTTCGGAACGTTTGATGTAGATTTGGAATCCCGCGAATTGCGCAAACACGGATTGCGCCTACGGCTGGAAGAAAAACCCTTCCAGATTCTGGAGCTATTGCTGGAACGGCCGGGCCAGGTGATTACGCGCCGGGCTCTGCGCGAAAGGCTTTGGCCGGACACGCACGTCGGCTATGAGCACAACCTGAACACGGCTATTAACAAGCTGCGGGATTTGCTGGGTGATTCCGCGCAGAGTCCGCGGTTTATCGAGACGCTTCCGCGGCTGGGTTACCGGTTTATCGCTCCGGTCCTTAAGCCCGGCCGCGCTGGCACTCCCGCGGGGAAGAAAATGCTGGCCGTTCTTCCACTCGAAGACCTCGGTGGGAATTCGGCAGAGGAATATTTTGCGGATGGCCTGACGGAGGAATTGATTTCGCATCTTGGCCAGCTCGATCCGAAGCGTCTGGGAGTCATCGCTCGCACCTCGGCAATCCAATACAAAGCCACGAAGAAATCCGTGGACCAGATCGCTCAAGAATTAAATGTGGGGTATGTTCTGGAAGGAAGCGTGCGTCGAGACGGGCAGCGCGTTCGCATCACGGCACAACTGATTGAGGCACAGGATCAAACGCATTTGTGGTCGGCGAGCTATGATCGCAAATTCGACGACGTGCTGGGGATGCAGGCCGACGTGGCGCGAGAGGTCGGCAGAGCACTCGCGTGCGAATTGCTTCCGGAGGATCTGGAAAAGTCCCTGGCATTTCACCCCACCGCGCACGAAGCTTACCTTCGCGGACGTTTTTATTTTGGCCAGCGGTCGGAAGAGGGTGTACATAAGGCTCTCGCTTCGTTTGAGTTGGCGCTGCGCATCGAAACCAACTGCTCCCGTTCATTGTCCGGCGTTGCCGACTGCTGCGGGCTGCTGTGCTGGTTTGGCGCGCTTTCGCCGGGAGAAGCGGGAGCGCGAGCGGCGGCGGCGGCCACACGCGCAATTGAAATTGACCCGGCTCTCAGCGAACCGCACGCTTCTCTGGGGCTGGTAAAGTTCTGGTATGAGTGGAACTGGCACGCCGCGGAGGAAGAGTTCCGCCGTGCCATCGAATTGAACCCCAGCTACGCGTCGGGCCGCCAGTGGTACGCATCGTATTTGAGCGCCATGGGGCGTCTCGATGAAGCGCAAGCGGAGCTACGGCGTGCACGCGAACTGGACCCCCATTCGCTTACTTTGAATATGAACGCCGCCGACCCCTTTTTTTTTGGACGGCAGTTCGACCGGGCCGCCGCGCACTTGAATGCCCTGCTGGAGCAGGAGCCGCGGTTTCTTCCCGCGCTCTTTAATCTTGGGCGCATTTACATCCAACAAGGACGGTATGACGAAGCCATCGCGGCCTTTGATTACGTTGTGCAACTTTCCGGAAACAGCCAAGGCCGCCTGGCCCTTGCACAAGCGTATGCTTACGCAGGAAAGACAGATGAGGCTCGCCGCATTTTGAAGCAGGAAATGGAGAACGCCGCTGGACGCTATCTGGCTTCGCCGATGATCGCTGGAATTTATCTCGGCCTTGGCGAGCACGACAAAACGTTCGAATGGCTGCGGAAGGGCGTCGAGGAACGTTCGTTCTGGATTGTGTTCTTAAAAATGGATCCGGCGTACGACTCCATTCGATCCGATCCGCGATTCCAGGATTTGTTGAAGCGCACGGGATTTGCGATGCAGTCTCGCTCCGCGGCCTAGGGAGTTGCGGGAGCGACGTTCCATCCGTCGACCACAACTTCGGGAGTGGCGCCTTCGAGTGACGAAGCGTCGAAGGTTGCCGTCACGGATTTCTTTTCTGCGGGCACCAGAGAGAAGTAGTTGTCGCTCCAGAAAATCGGGGTGACGTCTTCTCCGCCCTTGCCGCGCGTGATTCGCGGATGAACCATGAAGGCGATGCTCTCATTCTTGTTTTCCGCAAATAGCGTCACCGAATAGCTCTTCCCTACCGCATGGATCTCCTTGGAAAGCATCAGCGTCACCGTGGGCAGAGTGTTCAATCCCGTTAGATCCGCGAAATCTTTCTGCGGCGTGTAGACCGTGTCCTTCTTTTTGGCCCAGTCGAGCGTGTCGAGCTTCTTGGATAGCCAGTAGAAATTATCGCTGACGAGGGTGTCCGCGGCATCGCGAAGCTCCAGCTTCAGGAAATAGGTCGTCGAGAGCCCCTCGATCACTTTCGGCAGATTGATGGCGTTGGTACTGCTATCCGGCGCGAACTCCAGCGAGGCTTCGGCGTAGGCTTTTTGCTTGGCGTCGAGGCCGTAAACATTTGCGCTGACTTTTAGTCCCTTCAGCGTGGCGTTGGTGCCGTTGATCACCGTGACGGAATTGTCGTCGTAGGAATATTGCACGTGCACTGGCTCGCAGGCTTTTTTCGTACCGAAATAGCCACCCGCGGGCACGAGATAGTAGTCATAGAGATGCCAGATCAGCGAAGGCCATGCATTATCCAGCATCCATTGAATCACGCCGGTCGCGGTGTATTTGTTGCGCCCGTAGGCTTCGAACATGGCGCGCTGGCCGTCGTAGGTCATGGCCTGCGCCTTGCGCTCGTAGTCGTCCAAGGAGGTAGCTTGACCGTAGCGGCGGTTCAAGCCGTCGGTGAAGACGTTCACTGTGGTGAAGCGCTCGCCGCCCGAGTGAAAATTCCACACGTCGTCAATCGGCCAGAGATGTTCTTTCGGAATAAATCGTTCCAGGGATTCGCGCGGCGGAATCGCCGGGCCTGGACTGGTCTCCGTGTTGTAGCCATAGGCGCCACCAGCCTTGGTGTCCGCCAGCCAATAGACGGGCGGCACGTACTCGTAGGGCCCGGTCATTTTCACGCCGGAGCTTCCCGTCACCGTTGTCGAGGTATCGCCAGCCGATGAAACGATTGGATTTGGCCACTCCAACTCTTTCTCGATGGCCAGATACATTTTCTCGACGGTGGCGGGAGGCGGATTGTCACTGCCATTCAGCCAGACGAAAACACTTGGATGATTACGCAGGCGCGTGATTTGATCACGGAGAGAAGCGGCGGCCACTTTGTTCTGATCGCCTTTCCAATTTTTCCACTTTTCCCAAGCGTCGCAGCAGGTCCAGCCGGGCATTACAAGAATTCCGAGCTGGTCGGTTTTTTCGAAGAACTCGTCGCGATCCAGCCGGCCTTCCAGCCGGATGGTATTCATGCCCATATCGCGGACGTAAGCAAGATCGGCGTCGAGGCGCGACGAGGACCAGCGGAAGAGCAGATCGGGCGCCCAGGCCGCTCCGCGAATCAGCACTTTGCGGCCATTCACGGTGAACAGGAGATGCCCTTTGTCCGAGAGCGCCGAAGTGACCTCGCGGATTCCGAACGTCACGCTTGCCGAATCGGAAGTATTCGATCCGATTTCAAAGGTCAGCTTCGCGTTGTACAGGTTTGGGGTTCCCATTTGATACGGCCACCACAAACGTGGATGCGCTAGCTTCAGTTGCGCGAATTGGTCGGGAGTGAAACGCACGATCTTCGATTCCCCGCCCGCAAGATCCACCGGCTGCTGCAATTGGGTTCCTTCCAGTTCTGCGCGAAGCACGCCCTTCACTGGATGATCAGAAACGTTTCGCAAGTCCGCGCTGATTGTAAGCTCCGCCGTTTTGTATTCGGGATCCAGCTTGGATGAAACAAATGGATGGCGCACGGCTACTTCGGCGCTCGAAGTGAGAAAGACCTCTTTCCAAATGCCCATGTTTTTGTCGGGGGGCGTCGGATTCCAGTCCACCCAGGTGATTCCCAGATCGTCTTTCTCGGGCGCGAAGACTTCCACTGCTAGGGCATTCGCGTTTCCCGACTTCAGAAACTTGGTCACGTTGAATTCGTAGGAGCGATAGGTCCCGGCGACATCGTGGGCGTCGGCCACTTTCTGTCCGTTGATCCAGATGTTGGCGCGGTAGTTGATGCCCAGAAAATGGAGCCACTCCGTCTGTTTGGCTGCATCGGCGCCCACGGTGAATTCCGTACGGTACCACCAAGAGCAACGGAAGGGGCTGTCCTTGGGCATATCCTGATTGGCGAAAAAAGTTTTGGCGGAGTAATTCATTCCCGGAATCGATTTCAGATTCGTGCCGTAATTCGGGTCGGGATAGGTCTTGTCGGTGACCAGCGCGCCAACAACGGTCGCGGGGACGTCGGCCTTGTGCCAACCTTTCGCGTCGAAGCCTACCGTGGAGATCTGTTCGCCCGCCGATTTTGCCTCGCAAGAGGACTGAATCTGCCAATCTTTGTGGAGATAGGTTCGTTCCGGCTGCTCTTCGGCCGCGCGAACGTCAACCACACTGCCGACGAGGCTCAATCCCAGGCCAATCACAAAAAGGCGAATCGCGAAGATGCGTGGCATAGCGCTCCTTAGAGAACCGCTCGACAGGAATGGCTCGGCAAAAAGGCAGTTTGAGCCATACTCAGTATGCTCATATTAAACCGATTCAATGAATGTTCCAGACTTTTTTCTTGTGAAAAATCTTCGCGCGCGATGTTCGTGCGATCTTCAGAAACCGTTCTCGGTTAAGCGGGTGGTCCCGGAGGAGGGGGTCGAACCCACACGGTACTAAGTACCACTGGATTTTGAGTCCAGCGCGTCTGCCAGTTCCGCCACTCCGGGGTAACAATTCAAAATAGCATGCCACAGCGCCACGCTCAAGCCACACACCTGCCTTCTCAGAGTATTCTTGCGCCATTTTCCGTCGCTTCGCTGACCAACTTCTTGCGCTAAAAAGAAATCGGTGGTCGACTTGAAGGCCTTTCCTCCTCGCTGAGTTTTCCACAGGCCAACTAGACGGACTCGCTCCCAGGGACTACGCTATAGTTCCCCGTTCGGCAGGGGTCTCCGTTTCACGAGACGACCGGGCGGTTTTCGAGGCTTTTTGATGGCAACTGTCACAGCCCTGTCCTCCGGGATTCATCCGGAGCAGCGGGGTCTTTTGTTCTGGATGGACCGCGTCGTCAAAGAACTGGAGCACGTCCGCTCCTCGCCCGACCCCGACGCCGTTCACGATCTTCGTGTGGCTATCCGGCGCTGCCGCTCGGTCGCTGCCGTGATGGAGGAAGTGGACCCGGATCCCGCCTGGCCGGAGATGCGCAAGGTGGCGCGCAAACTTTTTCGCGGCCTCGGCGCGCTCCGCGACGCGCAGGTGATGGATGAATGGGTGAAAAAACTGGCGCCCGAAACGGATCCGGTGCGGATGCAATTGCAATCGCGGTTTGAGTCGAGCGAGCCCGGGTTGCAAGAAAGCGCGCTCCGCGCTGCAGGCAAATTTGATCAAAAATCCTGGAAGCGTCTCGAGCGTAACCTGCGCCAGCGTTCCCGCCTTGTTCCCGCGGGGAGCCTTGCGGCGGAGTGCCTGGCGCTCGAACGATTCGAAAGCGCCAAGGAACTCCACGCCAAGGCGTTGCGCACAGAAAAATCCAATCCCTGGCATGCGTTGCGAATCGGATTGAAACGCTTCCGCTATACCGTCGAGAACCTGCTTCCGGAGAAGTACGTGGCGTGGACCGACAATCTGAAGCGGCTCCAGGATCTCCTCGGCGAGATTCATGACCTCGATGTTTTAACCGCGCTGGTCAGAAAATCGGACTCGGTGGAAAGCGAAGAATCACGCAAGGCCTGGGAAGACGCGATGGCGAACGAGCGTCATCAGCGGATGGAAACCTACCGCCAGCTCACGCTTGGAAAGACGAGTCTGTGGTACGAATGGCGGGCGGGCCTGCCGACAAATGGCCGTGTCGAAGAAGCCGCCATGGCGCGGTTGCGCGCGACGGCCCGCGCGGTTGATCCTCGCCCCTATCGCACATCTCAAGTTTCTCGAATCGCGTTGGCGACTTTCGACGCTCTGCGCCGCGCGGATTCCGCATCTTCGCTCTCCGGCGGATCTCTGCGGCGCGTCTTGATGGGCGCGGCTCGATTGCACGGCGTGGGCGCGAACGCCGCGGATGGATCACCGCAGAAAGCTGCGCGCAAATTTTTGCTGGACTTGCCAATTCCTCCGGGCTGGTCACAGGAAGAGTGGGAACAGCTCGCCTTTGCGGTCCGTTTCCATCGCGGCGCGGAGCCCAAAGGAAAAAGCGGCCCGTTTTCCCGGCTTTCCACCGAGCAGCAAGAAAACGTCCGTGCCCTTGCCGGAATATTGCGGTTTGCGCGCGCACTGCGCAAATGCGGAGTGGAGAGCGGCGCCGGTTTTCGCGCGGAAAAGTCCGCGGACGCCATCGTGCTTCGCGTTCCGGGTCTGGCCGACGATGTGGTTACGGCCGCGCGCCTCGCGGCGGGCAAACATCTGCTGGAGGAATTTCTGCACACCACTCTGATCGTGAAGCCGGCCGTGAAGCAGGAAAAAGTGGTGCCCCTGCCGGAAAGACAAATCCCCGAATTCTCGGTTGCCTCCGACTAAAGCAAGGGCCCTCCGAAACTCTCAGTTATTTCTAAAACAGCTTGGAGCAGCTTATTTCCCGGCGCGGCGCAGCAGCTTCGGCGTCGCGAGCCACGCCAGCATGCCAATCGGTGGAGAGATGCGCTTCAGCTCGATCAAGGCGACGCCTGCTTTTTTGAGCGATGTGAGGTGCCGCTTGGAGCCCAGCGCGGTCGCGACGATGTCGTCCAGTTGAGGGGCGTGGCCAAACAGAAACACGCAAGAAGCTTGCCGGTCTTTGGCAAGTTCGCGGAATAGAAGCGAAGGCTCCGCACCCGGCAGCAGCAAATCGGTGCGCCGAATCTTCTGTTTCGCGTACTCGAGGGCTGCCGCGAAAATCTCCGCGGTTTGCGCCGCGCGGATATAAGGACTAGTCAAAAATAGATCCGCCGTAATACCCAATGACGCGACGCCTTTCGCGACTTGCTCGGTCTTCTTCACTCCTTCTTCGGTCAGATAGCGCTGCGGATCGGGCGGGCACTTGGGGTCTTCGCGGTCAATGGCAATGCCGTGCCGGACAATGTAAAGCTGCATGATTCCCTCTCAACTGAACCTTTGAATATGCGCCTCAACCGCATCCAAACGAGGTTTCTTCATCCTTCTTCTCTGACGGTTAACTCGCAACTGTGAACCGTTAACTGGCTGCAGCCTGCCGGAAGTATAGCCGCACGTGAAATTCGTTTTCAAAGAGTTCCGCGCTCCGGCTCGCATCCCGCAGATCTTCCGCGACATCGCCGCGCGCGTGCACCTGCAAGCCAACCGCGCCGCGCTGGAAAGACGCGCGCAGTTTCAGCACCCGCTGACGGTGCGAATGGTCAAGCGCCTCCGCAATCCGCAGAATGGCCGCGAGCCTTCGGACGATACGCTGGTCGGCACTGTTGAGCGAAGAGTATGCGGCGTGATGCCCTGCCGGCACCGACTTGCGATTGTGATAGCGAACAATGGCCGCCACGATGGCGCGGTCACGGCCTTCCAGCCCCTGGATGTCGCCGTTCAGCGCAAGATACTCGCCATGTTTGTGATGGCCGCGATGGCTGATCATGTGCCCGGTGTCGTGCAACAGCGCGCCCGCCTCCAGCAAAACGCGCGACTGCGCGGGCAGATGATGCACGGGCTGCAGCTGGTCAAATAGAAGGATGCTCAGTTCGCGCACATGCTCCGCGTGCGGCTGGTCGTATTCCATGCGCCGCGCAAAACTGCGCGTGCCGACAATCATCTGCCGCGACGAAGCGTTGTAGCGGTGCGGCTCCTTGCGCGAGAAGGCTTCGCGCGCAATCTCCTGCAAAATCCCTTCGCGGATGCCCACGCCGGGAATCGCAAAGCTGCGCAGGTTGAGATAACGGCCCAAAGTAATGAAGGTGATCGCCGCAATGCCCATCACGTCCGCGCGGTCGCGGCGGACGGCGTACGCTTTCATGCGTTCGCGCACGCTGCGCTTGAGAATTTCCGGCAGCCGCGCGCGCAAAAGCGAAATCTCCAAAGTCTGCAAGCCATGCTGGCGCGGGCCCGGTGCGACGTTGGCCAGCGTTTCCGCGTTTCCGCCAAGGGCCACCGCGATGCTTTCGCCCAGATTTGGCCGCGGCACCAGTTTCGAATCGAGCAGTGCGCGAACGTACCGTCGCACTTGTTCCGCCTGCATCGGCCGGATCACGCCGGGAATGTTCAGCGTGGTCATCAACCGCACGGTTCCCACCGGCAACTGCACACCTTGCTCCACGGTGTGGTCTCGCAAAATGCTGAGCTCCAGGCTGCCTCCGCCGAGATCGACGATGCAACGCAACGGCGTCTCGGGCCCCAATGCGGCGAGAACGGCTTCTCGCCCAAGGCGCGACTCTTCCGTCGCGTTGATCACTTCCAGCACGATCCCCGCTTTCTGCTTCACGGTACGAACAAAGGTATCGCGGTTGTGCGCTTCTCGTGTGGCGCTTGTCGCCACCGCGCGGTAACGCGTAACTCCAAATTCATCCATGACTTCGTGAAAATGCTGGAACGCCTTGGCGGCCTTCTTGATAATTTCTTCCGTGAAGCGATGGCGCAGGAAGACGCTCTCCCCCAGCCGCAAGGAATAGCGCTCGGAATGGACCGGCTCGATGTCCAGCGCGGAATACGCGCGCGCCACGGACAGGCGGAGGGCGTTGGAGCCGGCATCAATGGCGGCGATATGAACCGGCTCGGACATTTCAGAATTTACCGCCAGAGATGCGCAAGCGCCGCGGAGGGCGTGTACTTAGTGGCGCGAATTCCCAATTGTTCGCCGATGCGCTGGCGGAGCTGTTTGTTCACCGCGGACACGCTGGCTTCGCCGTCCAGCTCGATAAAGCTATTTTTTTTCGCCATGACTTCGAACTCGCGCTTGATCATTGTCTGATAGCGGATGAAAGACCAGTAGAGATCGTGCGAGAGGGACATGTCCCGCCCCGCCTCCCAGTAGCTGATGGCCTGTGCTTTCTTGAATTCGCGGCCGAAGGCCGTCTCCGGCCGGACGTTTAGCCAGAACGTCAGGTGCGGGCGCAGCGCCATAGCGTAGAGTCCGCTCATATAATCGCGGTTGATTCCGCGGACTACGCCGCGAGCGATCAGCGTGAAAATAAAACGGTCCGCCAGCACTACCGTGCCGGAACGCAAGGCCGGCAGGATACGGTGCTCCACCTGGTCGAAGAAGTCTGTCGCATACATCAATGCCAACGTCAGGCGCGTGACGGCGTTCTTGGCGAGAAGTTCGTCAATGTCGCGCCCGACCAGGTTCGAACGCCGCAGTCCGCTGGTCTGCACCGCGAACCCTTCCGACTCCAGCCATTCCTGGAGCAAAGCAATCTGCGTCGAGCGACCGGAGCCGTCCATGCCCTCGATGACGACCAGGCTGCCGGTAATTTCGCTGGGGTCAAACCCGACGAGCGGCTCGCCAAAAAAATACTGACTGGAGGCCTCTTCCGTTACCGCAACCGGTTTAGCCTGCTGTGCCGGAGGCGTTGCCGCTGGAATCTCGGTCGCCGTTGGCGACGGCACCACTGCGGTTTTGTCTTTGTCCTGATCGGGCATGTTCACTCGGCTTCCGGCGCGCGTGGCGCAAAGCGCTTCAGGTCAATTTTCGAGGCCACGATGTCGCGCATCTGTTTCTGCAATTTGTTCACGGGGAGCGTGCCGTCCAGCACCACAAAGCTGTCCGAGTCCACCATCTTGTCGTACTCCTCCAGAATGCGCGCCTGGAAAAGACGGAAACTTTCCGAACGGTCGTACGACATCCCCAAGTCCATTCCGGCTTCGTAGTATTTCAATTTTGGGCGCCCGCTCAGGATGCGGTGCACGGCGACGTCCAGCGGCGCGCGGAAATAAAACGTGATGTCTGGGATTGGCGCGAAGCGGTACAAATTTCGCAGCCAGCGCGCCGGGCAGCCACGGGCAGCGTCGCGGGCGAACGCCGTGTAAATGTAACGGTCCGCCAACACCAGATAATCGCCTTGCAACAGCGGCATAATCTGCCGCTCACAGCGATCCGCGAAGTCCGCCGCGTGCAAAAGCGAAAAAGTTGTCGGGGTCAGCAGCCGCCGCTGCTTGCCGCGGCGCGTCGCGGATTTCACCAGCGGCGAAGAATTCCATTCCGTGAAATGGAGCCGGTACCCGCCAATCTCCAGCCAACGCTTGAGCAAATACAACTGCGTGCTCTTGCCGGAACCATCCGTACCTTCCACCACAATCAAAGCGCCCGGGTACGCCCGGCTAGGAACCGGCCGCCCAGGTTGCGGAAGGGTGGACTTCGCCGGCTCCGCGCGCGGCGCTTTTACTGCAGTGTCTTGAATTTCCATTAGCACTCGTCGAGATAAGCTGTTCGAACTACGACACTAATCCTGCTTTGTTACAGTGGCATTACAGCACACGAAGCCCGTTCTCACCAAGCCGCCGACGCCGGCTTAGAAAAGCGTGATCTTGATATGCAAAAACTTCTTCGGGTTTTTCCGGAAGTCGCTGATCAGCAGCCGCATATCCCCGGTCATGCCAGTCAGGTTGTCGTACAACTTCGGATCGGAGAAAAGTTTGCCCGCGGTGTTGTTGTTGTCGTTCAATTTCGCCGTCGCCGTGGACAGATTGGTACTGGTGTCACGCAATTTGTTGTACAGCGTGTCGTCCGTCGCGAGTTTGCCCAGCGTACCCTTTCCCGCACGCACGTCGCTGATGACCACATTCCCATTCGAAATCGCCTCTTTTGCCTGGTCGTAAAGCGTCGGGTCATACATCAACTTCCCGATCGTTCCCTTTTGCGCGCGCACGTCCGCCAAAATCACGTTCACGTTGTCCAAGCCCTTGTCCACTTTGGTGTACATCTCATCCGACGTGACAATCTTTCCAAGCGTTCCCTTCCCCGCCTGGACGTCGGCCAGCATCGCATCCCCCCTTGCCAGAAGCTCGTTCAGGTGGTTGTACGCCTTGTCGTCGGTGAGCAATTTTCCGAGCGAGCCCTGTCCCTGCTTCACGCCGGAAATGAGTTCCTGCACGTTGTCCGAGAGCGCCTGAAGATTCCCGAGCAGTTCCGCGCTCCGCTCGACCACCTCTTTCATCGCCTTTTCCTCGCTTCCGGGAACCTCGCCGTCTTGTTTCAAAGGCGTTCCTGTGAACCCGCGAGTAATGTTCACGTAGCGGTTGCCGAGCAGCCCTTCCGTCACCAGGCTGGCCGTGGAATCGGTCAGAATATCGTTTTGATTCCGCCGGTCCACGCGCATCACCACTTCAATGTTCCTATTCTTGTCCAGGGCCTTTCCCGGAGTCCGTGGCACCAGCCGGATCGCTTCCACGTTTCCGACTTCCACGCCGTCAAGCCGCACGGGTGCCCCATCTGTAAGTCCCGAGACTTCCGGCAAGAACGTCTTCAATTCGTACTTCGGCCCCAGAATCCCCGGGGCCGTCACGTAAAAAATCCCCGCGCCCAGTACGAATAATCCGACCAACACGAAAACTCCCACACGCAACTCGGTCCAGCTAAGTTGTTTGCGCTGTGCCATTTCTGCTTCCCTCCCTCAATTCAGTGAAACACACTATTGCAGAATCACACGAGAAATCGTTGCAAATATGGATCTTTGGAGTTTTCAAGCTCTTCCGGTCCGCCTTCGAAATAAACGCCGCCGTCGCGGTAGACCAGAAAGCGCGTTTGTCCCGCCTTCGCGGCGGCCGCGGCGTTTCCATTCCGGGCGTTGCGAATAACGCGCTTAGTCTGTGGATCGTAATGAAAATTCGCCAGCGCAAAACCATCCTGTAAACGCTGCGTCGCCAGCAGCGCCGTCACGCCATAAACATCGCGCAGCCGCAGAATGAGCGTAATAATCGTCTGCGAGGTTACCGGATCGAGTCCCGCGGTGGGTGAATCGTACAGCACGACCTGCGGCTGGCTGATCAGCGCCCGCGCGATCGAAACGCGGCGTCTCATTCCTCCCGATAATTCCGACGGCAGAAGCTCGATCGTGTCCTCCAACTCGATGAACCGCAAAACCTCGCGCACTTGAGGTTCGATTTCCTCTTCGGGAACGCGTTCTTCGCGCAACCGGTAAGCCACGTTGTCCCCTACCGTCATCGAATCGAACAGCGCGCCCTCCTGGAACACGAATCCGATCTTGCGCCGAAAGTCCAGCAACTCCGCTTCGCGCATGCTCGAAATTTCTTTACCCAAAACGTGAATAACGCCGGCGGAGGGCGACAGCAGCCCAGCAGCAAGCTTTAGCGTCAGCGTTTTGCCTGTGCCCGTTTCACCCAGCAAAATCATCGTTTCGCGTGGCTGCACCTGAAACGACACACCTCGGAATACATCTCCTTCCGAGAAACCAAGGCGAACGTCCTCAAACTGGATGGCTGGACCCGAATCGGAGAGAGCTGTGGCCGTGCCGCTCATCGGATGTGCACGATTATAGCGGTAATTGCGCCGGAGGTCGCAGGGGATATCGGAAGGGGCTGAACCTGCCCGTTGCCTGCGCTAGAAGACTTTGTCCGCCAGGAATAGCGCGAGCTTCGTAAGGAAGGCATCGGCTACGATAATGAGCACCGAGCCCAGCACGGCCGCTTGTGTCGTGGCTCGTCCTACGCCCTGCGTGCCACCGCGAACGGTCAGTCCTTTGTAACATCCGATCGTGGCGAGAATGAAGCCGAAGATCACCGGCTTCGTAAAACCCTGCATCAAGTCCGCAAAATCCAGCGCTTCAATCGCGCGCCGCCAAAATTCAATCGCGCTCAGCCGCAAGGAAAAAACCGAGGCCACGCATCCGCCCAGCAAGCCGATAAAATCCATGATCGCCGTCAAGAGCGGCAGCATCAGCAACGAAGCCAGCACGCGCGGCACCACCAGTTTGCGGTTAGGGTCCGTTCCCATCGCGCGCATGGCGTCTACCTGCTCGGTCACCAGCATGGACCCGAGCTCCGAGGCGATCCCCGTCGCGCAGCGCCCGGTCACGAGCAATCCGGTAAATGCCGGGCCCAGTTCGCGAACCAGCGCGATGGCGACGACGTCTCCCGTCAAAGACGTCTGCCCAAAGCGGATAAATTGCGATCCCGTCTGCAACACCATGACCGCGCCGATAAAAAATCCCGCGAGCAGGATAATCGGCATGGACCCAGCCCCAATGAAATCCATTTGTTCCAATGTGTCTTGGAGATAATGCGGGCCAACCACCATGTTTACGAGCGTGCGTCCGCAGAGCTCCGCGTAGCTCTGCACCGCGAGCACGGCATTCTTGGCCGAATCCACCAGCAATTCAGCCGCGGTGATTCTCTTTTCTTCTTTGCCTGCGCTGCCGGCGACCTGGAAAGGAGTGTCTGCCACAAGTCCCTGTTCGGGTTGACCTTCCGCGAAGAAACTCTCGGCACAACCACAGCAACGAAAGCCTAACTGCGCCGCCATAGCACGTCAAGTGAGGGATATCGACGGTTCCTTTTGGATTGGAGGAATGAATTGAATTGCAGGCTGGTATTCTAGACTGCCTATGAGTTTACACGTCGCGCGCCTGGACCACATTCAAATTGCCGCTCCCGAGGGATGCGAGCCCGCCGCCCGCGAATTCTACGGCGCGCTCCTCGGCCTCCCGGAAATCGAAAAGCCAGCGCCTCTCCGCTCGCGCGGAGGCTGCTGGTTTCAATGCGGCGCCCAGCAACTGCACATCGGCGTCGAGCGCGACTTCGGCCCCGCCAAGAAAGCCCACCCCGCGTTTGTCGCCAAGGATCTCGACGAGCTGCGCCACGCTCTGCTTGCTGCCGGCGTTAAGGTCACCGACGACCACACCCTCCCAAACACCCGCCGCTTCTTCGCCGAAGACCCCTGGGGCAACCGCCTGGAATTCCTGGCGGACTCGACCCCGGCGTCGAGCTGAGTTGCCCGGCACGGGCTCGTCCGCTTCCGCGACAAGCCCGTCCCGGAACCGCACACCCGCGCCTCTTTTCGCCGGCGCACTCCGCCCGCAACCCGTTCATTTTGAATGAGCTATCTCCGCCTTAGCAATCGGATATACGTTTGCACCGGATTCCCAGGGCCAATCCCACGAGGTGATGCTATGACGAGCTTCTGGCAGGATCTGCGCTACGCCTTCCGTGCGCTTCGCAATTCCCCGTGGTTCGCGGCCATAGCCGTCGTGACTCTCGCGCTCGGCATCGCCGTCAACACTTCCATCTTCAGCATCATCAACGGATTCATACTGCGGCCCCTGCCTGTGCCGCATGCGGAGCAGCTCGCCGTCCTCAGTCTGCAACAAGCCGGCGATCATTCCCTTCAGAAGTTCTCCTACCCTGACTTTGTAGATCTTCGCGATCAAGCGGCTTCTGTCGCCGATGTCCTGGCCTACCGCATTACGCTCGGCGGCTTGGCCGCCGATAACCGCGGCGACCATTGCATCATCACGCGCGTCTCCGGCAACTACTTCCCCATTCTCGGTGTCCAGCCCGCGCTGGGCCGCTTGTTGCTGCCGACCGAGGGACAAACCCCCGGAGCCGACCCTGTCATCGTTCTCGGCTTCTCGTACTGGCAAAAACGATTCGCTGGCGACATCGCTGTCGTTGGCAAGCACGTCGAGATCAACAACCATCCGTTGACGATTGTCGGCGTGGCTCCGCCGGAATTCCACGGCACTTATTCGGTTCTTGATTCCGACCTCTACGTTCCACTGAGCGCGGACATCTCTTCCAAGGGCGATTCGCTGATCCAGGATTTGTACACGCAGCGCGCCGATCGATCGCTTTCTCTCATGGTTAGGCTTAAACCCGGAGTCAGTCTTAAGCAGGCGCAGGCTTCCCTCAATGTTGTCGCACAGCGCATCGCCGATCAGCACCCTGACGTTGACAAGGGAATCTCCGTTCTCGGTTTTCCGGAAAAACTTGCTCGTCCCGATCCCGATCCTGACAATACTCTGCCCGCAGTGTCCGCTGCATTTATGGCTCTTGGTACCCTCGTGCTTCTCGTCGCTTGCTTCAACGTCACCAATGTTCTGCTGGTTCGCGCCACCGCGCGCCAGCGCGAAATGGCCATCCGCACGGCCCTCGGCGCAGGTCGCAGCCGCCTTGTTCGCCAGTACCTCACGGAAAGCCTGTTACTCGCATTCCTCGGCGCCGCCGGCGGCTTGCTTCTCTCCTCTTGGGCCACGCGTTATCTCAGCACGCTTTCTCTCGGCACGGATCTGCCACTGCGCATGGATTTCATGCCCGACGTCCGCGTCTATCTATTTGCGTTTGGCGCGGCGCTTCTCACGGGTGTAGTCGTCGGTGTATTCCCGGCGCTTCGCGTGGCCGGTCGGGACATCAATTCCGTCCTCCACGAAGGCAGCCGTGGCTCAACGGATGGCCGCCGCCATTTTGTCCGCAGCACGCTCGTCGTCGCTCAGGTGGCCGGCTCGCTGGTGTTGCTCATCGTCGCGGGACTTTTCATCCGCAGCCTGGGCAAAACCCAGACCATTTATCTTGGTTTCAATCCCAGCAACGTCCTCAATTTCTCGCTCGACGTCCAGCAGATTGGTTATCAGGAAGTCCAAGGCCGCGAGTTTTATCGTGAACTGGAATCGCGTCTGCACGCGCTTCCCGGCGTCGTCGCCGTGGGCCAGGCTTTCAGCGTTCCCATGGGCGTCATGAGCTCCAATGCACCGGTCAGCGTCGAGGGTCACCCCCTGGAAGCCGGCAAGCAGCCTCCCAGCGTGGACTACAACATGGTCTCACCCGGTTATTTCGATACTTTGCGCATTCCCGTGCACCGTGGCCGGACGTTCACCACTACCGACGATGAGAAGTCCCCGCAAGTGGCCATCATCAATCAAACCATGGCCAAACAATTCTGGTCCGATCAAGATCCTCTTGGGAAGCGCTTCAGCACCAAAGGCGCTTCCGGCCCGTTCTTTGAAGTTGTCGGCGTCGTTCAGGACGGCAAGTACAAAGGCGTGGTCGAAGACCCGCTTCCGCATTTCTACGTTCCGCTAAGCCAGTCCTACGTTCCACTGCGTACCTTCCACGTTCGCACTTCAAGTCCGCCGGAAAATCTGTCCATGCAGATCCAGGCGCAAGTCCGCGCGCTCGCTCCCAATCTTCCCATCTCACAATTGCAAACGATGAATGAGGCGCTTCAGGGGATCAACGGCTTCATGCTCTATCGCCTGGGCGCGCAGTTGACCGGCACGATGGGCTTCCTAGGTCTCATCCTCGCCATCGTCGGCGTTTACAGCGTCGCTTCCTATGCCGCTTCTCAACGCACCCACGAGATCGGCATTCGCATGGCCATCGGCGCCACGCCGCGTGACATCCTACGATTGGTCTTGCGCCAAGGCATCGGCGTCGTTGGACTCGGCGTCGTTGTCGGCTTGGCCGGGGCCTTCGCCGGCACGCGCGTGCTGTCGGATCTCTTCTACGGCGTTAAGCCCTCGGACCCGCTCACGTACGGCGCTGTGGCCATTTTGTTAGTCGCCGTCGCTTTGTTTGCGTGCTGGATTCCCGCGCGCCGCGCAACGCGCGTCAGCCCTCTCGTTGCTCTGCGATTCGAATAGCCGCGGGGCCTCCGGTTTCTTGCTTGCGGTATCAGTAGCAATCCTTTGCGACGCGATTGCTGCGCACAGGACCGCCATCGCCGCAATGATCGCGGCCAGCCAAGTTCGCATCCTCGTAGCCCTCATTTCGCACATCCCAATTTTGCGCCACCGCACGCCTAAATCACAGCGCATGGCGCGCTCGCTGGACGCACAGCCGAGTGGCAGCTACACTGTTTGTTTTCAACACGTCGCGCGTGACGTTCGGTGGGGGATTTCTCGCGAATGCTTCGTTTCTATACCGCTGGTGAATCGCACGGACAGGCGCTGCTCGCCTTTATTTCAGGCCTGCCCGCGCAACTCCCCGTTGACATCGATTTCATCAATCATGAATTGCGCCGCCGCCAGCTTGGCTACGGCCGCGGCGGCCGCCAAAAAATCGAGAAGGATCATGCGGAGATTTTCGCTGGCGTGCGCCACGGCAAAACCATCGGTGCGCCGATCGCGCTGCGCATTGAAAATCGCGATTGGGCCAACTGGGAAAAAATTCTTCCCGTCCAGGCCTCTCTCGAGTCAGTGGGCCAAGAACGAAAGCTTCTCGCGCCGCGCCCCGGCCACGCCGACCTTGCCGGCTCCCAGAAATTCGACTATCACGATGCGCGCTATATCCTCGAGCGCGCTTCCGCACGCGAAACCGCCGCGCGCGTAGCCGTGGGCGCTTTCGCAAAGCTGCTGCTCCGTGAACTCGGAACGGAAATCGCCAGCCACACCATTCAGGTCGGCCATGCGCGTCTGGAACACCCTGCTACCTGGAAAAAGATTCACGCCGCCAGCGCCGACATCGATTCGCCTCTGCGCTGCATTGATGCGGCCCTCCAGGAAAAAATGAAAGCCGAAGTGGACGCTGCCCACAAATCCGGCGATACCGTTGGCGGTATTTTCGAAGTCGTTGCGCACAACGTTCCCGTGGGTCTCGGCAGCCATGCGCAGTGGGATGAAAAGCTCGATGGCAGGCTCGCGCAAGCCATGATGAGCATTCAGGCCGTGAAAGCCGTGGAGATTGGCGCGGGTGTGACGGCCGCCGGCTCGTTTGGGAGCGAAGTCCAGGACGAAATCTTCTACGAAAAGTCCGCGCGCCGCTTTCGCCGCACCACCAATCGCGCGGGCGGCCTTGAGGGCGGCATCACCAATGGCGAAGATGTCGTCGTCCGCGGCTATTTGAAACCCATTTCTACCCTCCGCCAGCCGCTGCATACCGCTGACATGGTCACCAAGGAACCCGTGCAGGCCGCCTACGAGCGCTCGGACTGGTGCGTGGTTCCCGCGGGCGCCGTTGCCGGCGAAGCTATGGTTGCACTTGTGCTAGCCGATGCTTTTCTGCAAAAATTTGGGGGAGACTCTCTCGCCGAGATGCGGCGAAATTTTGACAACTATGCCCGACAAATCGACGAGTTCTAAAGCCTCGGCCGTCGAGCGGCCGCAGGATGCACCGACGGTCGCCGCGCCGGAGAAGCCGGCGACGCCTCTGAAGATCTATCCGATCGTCAAATACGGTGACCCCATCCTCGAAAAGCCCGGCGCCCCGGTAAAAAAATTTGACGCCGCGCTCGAAAAGCTCGTCGAGGATATGTTCGCTTCCATGTACGCCGCGCAAGGCGTTGGTCTGGCTGCCCCACAAATCGGACTGGGTCTGCGCCTCACCGTCATTGACGTCACCGCCGGAAAAAATCCCGAAGCCAAGATCGTGCTCGCCAATCCCGAAATTATCCATGCCGAAGGCGAAGTCCGCGAGGAAGAGGGCTGCCTCTCGATTCCCGGCTTCCGCGGTTACGTCGTTCGCCCGCAGTTCGTCACGGTAAAAGCGCAGAATGCCAAAGGCGAGTCCTTCGAAATTCGCGGCGAGAATCTTCTCGCTCGCGCCTTCTGCCACGAAATTGACCACCTCAACGGCATCCTCTTCATCCAGCATCTCGGGATGCTGAAGCGCGACCTCATCAAACGCAAAATCAAGAAGCTCAAGAAACAGGGCGAGTGGTAAACGGCGTCGCCAGCCGCGTCCTGGCCGCAGAGGAGTGAAGATGCGCATCCTTTTCTGCGGCACTCCCCAATTCGCGGTTCCCTCGCTGAAACATCTTCTCGCTCAGCCCGATCTCGAGATCATAGCCGTCATCACCCAGCCGGATCGCCCCCGCGGACGCGGCAATGAAGTCTCCTTTTCTCCGGTAAAGGAGACCGCTCTCGCCGCGAACATTCCCGTGCACCAACCCGAGAAAATTCGCGCCCCCGAAGCCCAGGATCTCTTGCAAAAACTTTCGCCGGATTGCATCGTCATCATCGCGTACGGTCAAATCATCCCCGCGCGATTGCTGACGATTCCCAAGTTCGGCTGGATCAATCTGCACGCTTCTTTGCTCCCGAAGTATCGCGGCGCCGCTCCCATCAACTGGGCCATCGTCAATGGCGAAACAAAAACCGGCGCCACCACCATGCGCATTGATGCAGGCATGGACACCGGCGACATGCTGCTGCAAAGCGAACTCGAAATCGGGGCATCAGAAACAGCACCCGAGCTTTCACGACGATTGTCCGAGGCAGGTGCCCCCCTGATGGTCGAAACGTTGCGTGGACTTGCGACAGGAACAATCGTTCCGCGCCCGCAGGACCACTCAAACGCCTCCCTCGCTCCAATCCTGAAAAAAGAAGATGGCCGGATCGCCTGGACCCGCCCCGCCCAGGAAATCTACAACCGCATGCGCGGCTTCGCCCCCTGGCCCGGCGCCTATACGGAGTTTCGCGGGCAGACGTGCCACCTCTGGGGCGAACCGGTGGCTAAAGAAGCAGGCGAATCGATTAGCCGAGCTGGCGCTGCGGCTGGCACATTGTTCGTTGAAGGGAAAAATGTCCTGGTTTCGTGCGGCGATACAACCCGTTTGCGTATCCTCACCGTCAAACTAGAAGGACGCAAGGAAGTTTCCGCGCTCGAATTTGCCAACGGCGCAAGATTGAAGACTGCTGAACGCTTTGACGAAACTTGATTTACGACGTACGCCGCAGCTGCCGAGTTCAATCTACCAAATCGTGGGAACCACGTTCGATCGGCGAATCTCGCGATCCTCAGTCAACAATGTCAAACCTTCCATCAGCGCCGTCGCTGCGATGATGCGATCGGCCGGATCTTTAGGATATGTCGCAGGCAGCTCAGCGATGCGAGCACAAGCCCCGGACTTGATTGGCAGGACCACGAAACGCGCTTCCACTTCCGCGAGGAAGGATTCGAGGGAGATGTTCAAGTTCAATCGACCCCTGCTCGCAAGCGTACCCAACTCCAAAAGAGTGATGTCGCAAATGGCCATACCGTCTTTATTTTTGCGCGCCTCGTCAATCGCTTCGCGCGCCTTTTTGGAAAGCCGGTCCGGATGAAACGCCAACCACAGCACCACGTGGGTGTCGACCAGAATCACGCCAGATTACCCCACTCCTCCAGGGTAAGCGCGGGCGAAACCACGTCACCCGTTATGGTCGCTTTGCCGGCAAGAAAACCGAAGATGTCGTCCTTCTCCTCGTTCACCGGGACGAGCTTCGCCACCGGCTTGCCCCGTTTGGTGATCACCACCGTCACGCGCTTGGCCTGCACCTCATCCATCACCGCGAGGCAATTCGTCTTAAACACGCCGGCGGCCATCTTCTTCACTTTCATGTGCGGCCTCCCTCACGACCATAGTCATTATACCATGGTCATGAACTCTAGAGGGCCGGAATCGATTCTCGCCTCGCTGCGCACCAGCAACCCTTGGAACACCTCGTACACGCCCCATTTGCGCGCATCCATTCACTCAGGCATACTCGCTTTCTGCGCTGTCGGCTTGGATTTGGACACTCTTTAATGAACCGTCGTATCGGGAGCTCACTTTTCATGATCATGTTTGAACCCTTAAGAACCTGCGGAAGATTGCATTTCCGCGGAACGGAATTCCTGCGCGTCGCCGCATGCTGTGCCCTCGCCGCGCAGTTGGCTTGCGCGCCATTCGCCGCCGCGGGCGGCAACACGTCTGTTGCCTCCGCGCCGGTCAGCGCCCCCGGAGATCCGGTCCTGAAAGCCATGCAAGGCGAGCTTTCCCGCGCCACCGCGGAGCTCGGCAAGGCTGAACAGCCGCCCTATTACCTTAGCTACACGGTCTACGACCAGGAGTACGTCGTCCTTGTTGGCGCCTACGGCAGCCTGCTCACCGACGCCGCTGGGCAGCGCCGCCAAGCCGATGTCCACATGCGCGTGGGCTCGCCTGAACTTGATAACACGCATGGACAGAGCCGCCCCAGCGGCGTCACCTCCGGCACGCTTCCCTTCGGCAACGATCAGGACGCCATCGCCCGCGTTTTATGGGAACTCACCGATCGCGAATACAAGCGCGCGGTGCCCTCCCTCATGAATGTGCGAACAAACACCGCCGTGCGCGCCGAAGAAGAAGACAAATCCCCGGACTTTTCGAAGGAGAAGCCGCAAACGCGCATCGGTGAAACGATCGCGCCTTCTTCGTTTGATCGCGCCGCCTGGGAAGGCGAAATCAAGCGCCTCTCCGCCGTCTTTCGAAAGTATCCCGAAGTCTATTTCGCTTCCGTCATGATGCAGGTGCAAAACACCAACTCGCGGATGGTCTCCAGCGAAGGCAGCGCCATCGTGAGTCCCAATACTTCGACGCGCTTGATCATGGAGGCGCAGACGCGCGCCGATGACGGCATGGATCTGCTCCGCGTCGAAACTTTTCAAGCACCCTCCGCGAGCGGTTTGCCGAGCGAAGCCGAACTGACCGCCAAAATCGAAAAAATGGCCACGGACCTGAACGCCCTGCGCAAAGCCCCCGTGGCCGAGCCGTATGACGGCCCCGCTCTCTTAAGCGGCCGCGCCGCGGCGGTTTTTTTCCATGAAGTGCTGGGTCACCGCCTCGAAGGCCACCGCCAGCGCGATGAAGAAGAGGGACAAACTTTCACGAAAAAAGTCGGCCAGGAAGTCCTGCCAAAATTTCTCAGCGTCATGGATGACCCAACCACGCACGAACTCGGCGGCGTAAAGCTCGCGGGTTCTTACGATTTCGATAACGAGGGCTCTCCCGCCAAGCCTGTGGAAGTCATCGAAAACGGCGTGCTGAAAAATTTCCTGATGTCGCGCATGCCCATCAAGAATTTCGGTGAGTCCAACGGCCACGGCCGCAATCAACCGGGACTGATGCCCACCGGACGCCAGGGAAATCTCATCGTCACGTCCACGCAAACCGTGCCTGAAGCGCAGCTGCGCCAGAAACTGATCGACGAAGCGAAGAAGCAAGGCAAGCCCTACGGTTTGTACTTCGACGATATCCAGGGCGGATTCACGCTGACCACTCGTTCCCTGCCGCAAGCCTTCCAGGTGCTGCCCGTGATTGTGTACAAGGTGTACGCCGATGGCCGCCCCGATGAACTTGTCCGCGGCGTGGACATCGTAGGCACGCCGCTCGCCGCTTTGACGCGCATTCTCACCACCGGCGACCAGCAGCACGTTTTCAACGGCGTGTGCGGCGCGGAAAGCGGACAAGTTCCCGTCTCCGCCGTGGCGCCCGCCATGCTCTTTTCTGAAATGGAAGTGCAAAAGCGCGCGCACGAACATGAACGCCCGCCGCTGCTGCCGCCGCCCGGATTCGAGGACAGTGGCATGGCAAAAGACGCGCAGGCGAAGCCGGAGGTGAAGCCGTGACGACTTCGCGCGCATTCACCATTTCGCGTATGCACGCACAACGCGCGGCAATTCTTGTGACAGCGTTTTTCGCGATGAGCGGGATGCCGCTTCACGCCACGTCCCACGCGGCGAAATCCGCGTCGGACGCCGCGAAGTCAACTCCTGATGCCGCCATGATCGCCGCACACGCCGCAGCAAAAGGTGACGGACTCCTCGAAGCGCTCCTGACCGAACTGGACCGCTCCAAAGCCCAACTCAAAATGGATCAAGTCCAGGCGCCCTATTACATCGAGTATCGCGTCAGCGAAGTGGATGATTTCGGCGCAGAGGCCACGTTTGGCGCGCTGCGTGACAACCAGCATGTGCACATCCGCGTTCTTCGCGTCGTAGTGCGCATTGGTGATTACAAGCAGGACAGCTTTTTCGGCCGCGGCCAGGGCGAAAGCAACATTCTCCCGCTCGACGACGACCCCATCGCTCTGCGCCACCAGATTTGGCTGACCACCGACGACGCCTACAAAGCTGCCGGGGAAGCCCTCGCCGAAAAACAAGCCTCGCTCAAACAGTTCAGCGCCGACCCCAATCCCGTGGACGACTTCGCAAAGGCCCCGCCGGTGATCGCTGTCGAGCCCACCGTCTCGCTCAAGGTTGACGAAGCCGCGTGGAAGAAAACGCTTGAAGACGTCACCAGTTTGTACAAGCAGTATCCCGACGTGCAGTCCGTTACGGCGTCCGCGCGCTTCACCGCCGTCAATGAATACCTGGTGAACTCCGAAGGCACGGTCACGCGCGGCGGAAAAACAACATACGGAGTGCAACTTAGCAGCTCGGCACAGGCCGCCGACGGAATGCGGCTGGGCCGCAGCCCCGCCTACATGGTCGCGCGCCCGGAAGAGCTGCCAACGCACGACGCGCTCATGAGCGACACGAAAAAAATGCTGGACACTGTTATGGCCCTGCGCCAGGCGCCAATCGTCGAAGAGGACTATCGCGGGCCGGTCCTCTTCGCCGCCGATGCCGCCGATGACGTGGTCTCTACGCTGATCGGCCAAAACGTGGTCGGCCGGAAGCCGCAGCTCGGCAAGCCGAACCGCACCACAGGAGCGTTTGCCACGAGCTATAAGACGCGCGTGCTGCCGGCGTTTCTGACGATCGTGGATGATCCCACGCTGAAAGATTTTCAGGGCAAGAGCCTGGTCGGAAACTTCACCGTGGACAGCGAGGGCGTGAAGGCCCAGCCCGTCAACCTCGTCGAGAATGGCGTGTTGTCGAACTACGTTTTGGGCCGCCAGCCGATTCGCGACTTCCCTGCCTCGAACGGCCACGGCCGCGCCGCGCCGGGTTCATTTCCCGGCCCGAGCCTGGGCGTGCTGCTGGTGAAAAGTTCCGAAGCGCAGTCGCCGGAGGCACTGAAACAAAAAGTCATCCAGATGGTGACCGATCAAGGCCGCCCATACGGCTATCGCGTGGATACGCTGGGGCCGGGAAATTCACCGCGCCTGCTCTATCGTGTCTATGCCAAGGACGGCCACGAAGAGCTGGTGCGCGGCGCAGTCTTCAGCGAACTGGACATTCGCGCCTTACGCAGCGATCTGATCGCCGTCGGCAACGATCCTCTGGTGAGCAACCGCTCCGGCGGCGCTCCCACCACGATCATCAGCCCATCTCTCCTCTTCGACGAACTCGAAGTGAAGCGCGCCGACACCAGTAAAGACAAGTTGCCGGACTATCCGGCGCCTCCGCTGAAGAAGTGATTCGTGCCCGGTGCCTGGTACCCCCCCGACTTATGACCTCAACTAGATCGCGGGCTACGCCAATGGCACCCAGAAGAAGACCCAGTCGCTCTTACTTGGGTTGTGCATCCAGTTCACTCTAAACTGGCACGCGAAAATTTGCCTAGGGGTCATCCAAAACCCTCATAGGGATTCTTGTCTCTGCCACCTTCCCGCTCCAGGCAAGAATCCGCCGCAGAATCTGCGACTTACCTGTTCAGATTTTGTTCATTCGTTCTTCAGACGCAGTGCATTGGCAGCCAAAGCCGAGTATGCGAAAAACACATCCATCATGCAGTCGCAGTCAATGCAATCGCTAAACGAAAGGACGATGACAATGAACTACAGCAAACAGCTCCTCCCCAAGACCCTGTGGCTCGGCGCTTTTGGACTTACGGCAATCCTGCTCGGCTCGGCGCCTTCTTGCAAAGCGCAGGAAGTGAATCCCGCGATCTTCACCGATGCGGGCGTTGTGGACGCTTACCCAGTCATGAAGTCTTCGCCGAAGAAACCCGCGAAGGTCCAGGTCGCCACCAACTTTACGCCGGTATCTTCCGATCAGACGAGTGCCCGAAAGCAGAAGGCTCATAAGGTCGCTCGTAAGCAAAACGACGCCTCCCCAGCAAGTCTATAAAAAACTAGGCGCTGACCGGCACTCAGCTCGCCGGTCGCCCGGCGCCAAGTAACAGTGGGTCTCAATGTCTTCACCTGAGAATGGGAAAGGAGTCTCGTTTTTTCGAGCGTTTCCATGACGACCACAAACGACCTTCGTAGCTATCCTCGGCTTTCTTCTCCGAGCGGGACGATTTTGGCCTGGCAGACCGCCGGCAAGAGATTTGTCTCCTCCGTGGACAATCTGGGGCTGGGCGGCATATACATTCGTACTCCTGAACCACTTCCGCCAGGAACTTTCATCCAGTTGCTGCTGGATGTACCCACCGGCGAGGTGCGAGCGCGTGCCGTCGTCCGAACAAGCCAGCCCCTCCAAGGTATGGGCGTGAAATTTGTCGCCATGCAGCCGGAAGACCGAGCGCGATTCGCTCGCTGGTTGAATTTGCTTTCGTCCTAGGCCCATCAGCTAAATCCTTGCCGGCGCAACTATGCGCTTGGCAGCTAGCGCCAGACGTAGTAGGCGCGAGGACGGTTTAGTCCGATTGTCGGCCACAGGGGCAAAGCCACTTCTCGTCAGTAAAACTTTTCCTGGATGACACTTGGCGGCTAAGCGTTTTGCTTGCTCGTTTCCGCCGAGGGAGTCACGGCTGGATTTGGACGAGATCGGCCCCAGGCTTCGGCTTTGTCCCGCCGGAAGGCCACCGTGAAGGCCGAATCCCCTGCCGGCGGAGGCGGTTCGCCAACAGGCCGACGCCGATCGATCCTCGGACGAAATGATCGACCCTCAGAGGACCCGCCACCTTGATGGTCCTGATCCAGTGTAGAGCGCCGCTGATCGCACAGCCGCACTGAGAGCAGTCGGGCTCGCCTCCAAAAACGCATGGCTCAACGCGACTTTGCAGATCGGCCGAATAATTGGCGGACATCTTGGAGAAAAGGCAATCCGCCGGATTGCTGGGAGGGTGAACGAAAGCCCGGGCCATGCCCTCGGTCATCAGGAGTTTCGAATATTGCCGCTTCAAGGTAGGCAATTGGCGCGCCAGCACTTCGCGATCCTCAGAAGTCAGCATTTCCGGGCTTTGTTCGCCCACCTGAGGAGTGTAAACGCTCACCCAAATGCCGTTCACCTCTGCCCGTGCGCTCCAGAACGAGACATACTCTTCCAGGTAGCCGGGCCGCGCCAGCATCGGGCGCGTAATGACCCAATGGACGTTAACCTCGCAGCCTGCAATGTTGTTGAGGATGCGCTCGTAAGTCGCTGGCTTGCGCCGGATGTCGTGATGCTCAGGAAGGCCGTCCACCGACACCGCCACCCTCACACGAGGGATCTTCATCCACTCCCGCGGGACGGGGATCACGGCGCTCGTAACCACGAGCGCGAATACTCCCATCTCACTGAGGGCGGGGAGAATCCTGTTCAGCTCGCGATGCCGGATCAAAGGCTCGCCGCCCACCAAGGAAACATGGATGGGCTTGTGCTTTCGTACCAGCCCCAACACGCCTTCGACAAGCGCATCTCCTCGCAAGTCACTCAGTTCGCGCAGGGTGGCTCCGCCCCCCAAGTGCGTCTCACCATAGGCGTAGCACCCGGGGCAAGTGAGGGGACACTCCCGAGTGATCTCAATGGACAGCATAGGCACTCTGCCCGTCAAGATCCTTCCCCAAGCGGAAAGCAGTTCGCGGGCGGTCAGGCTAGGGTTAGGTGTGGTCGAGACCATCTCAGTGTCTGATGCAAATTGTATCCGATTGGTTGAAGCCAAAACAATCGCCCGCGCGCCCCATAAACTGGGTTCTGGGAACCTGCCTTATTTCCCCTGGCAGACGACCAGCGACAGCCCAGTAGCCTAACTCCCGCCCGCCGCCATTTTGCGGAGGTGCTCATTCGCGAAATACTGAGCGTGCCCTTCCTCGATTGCTTGCAGAACCAGACCGGCTACGAATTCGGGCCTGTCGCCGTCGCCGTAGTTGGTGGACGGTCCGCCGCCGGCTGGATTCCCCATCCTGCTTTTGCCGAAGTTTGTCGCCGTGATAAACGGGTAGATTTCGCTGACGACGATGCGGTCCTTCTCCAACTCGGCACGCGCTGTAAGACTGAATCCAAGAAGCGCACGCTTCGAAGACGAGTAAACGCTGTATTGAGGAACGGTCATGAATGCAGTCCCAGAATTGATGTTTACAATGCTCCCGCCACCTTGCGCCCGCATCACCGGAATCACGGCCTGCATCGCGACAATCGGCCCCAACACATTGAGGTGGAAGATTTCATCAAAAAGCGCGGGCTCGATCTCCTCGATTGCCGCCGCGTAGCTACGTCCTGCATTATTCACGAGCCCGTCGACGCGGCCATAATGCTGATGCACAGCGCGTACGGCTTCCCTCACACGATCAAACCTCGTCATGTCTACCGTGACAGGCAAGCTCTCTGGAAGCTGCTGCGCCACCTTTTGAAGCGCATCGCCGCTGCGTGCCAACAGGGCCACTCTCGCGCCGCGGTCAGATAAAGCTATCGCCGTCGACAGCCCAATCCCAGACGAAGCGCCCGTGACAATAAATACGTGACCTTTGATTTGCATCGTTTGACCTTCCCTGAATTAACGCTCATGGAGAAATCAGTATAGTCCGACTGTGTGGAGGCAGTAGGAGAAAGTAGGCGGGTGGGACGGGGGAGGCCGGCGGGAAATGGGAAGCCCGTTCCTTTCAAAGATTTCCATTTCCAGATACGTTCGTCGTCAGACGCTTCGATAGGAATTCACGGAACAAATTCATACCAACTCGCCCGGCGAGGCCAACGGCGGCATTGGTGAAGACCAGGTTCGCTCCCCGATTCGTTTTGGGATAATACAGATTGGACAATGCTGCCGCGCTGATGTCGCCAAGAAAATAAGAAGAGTTTGCCACGGTTCGCCCACTGTCGCTGCGGGTGACAAATACGGAGCTGACCGCATGCAGGACGCGGGACGTAACGGAGCCGGTGCCCCGGTAGTAGTAGCGCGGATCCTGGTGAAGGATCGCGGGGAAGAACGCATTCGTCAGGAAGTCACTGCTGCGTCCGTCGAGAAACGTCGCACCATAGCGTTTGCCATATCCCGCGGCGCCTTGCCCGTACCCCGGATAGGCGTTCGTCGCCTGTTCGATGCCGGCGCCGAAGCCGACTCCGATAAAGGCAACGGGATCGAAAGCGCTCCGTGCAGCGAGCGAGAATTTCTGTTTCCATCCGAGCGGGGCGGCGTCATAAATGTAGCTGGTATAGAAGTTTGGGATGACCCCGACCAGACGCTGCTTCTCCTCAGCCCTTATCTGCTCAGCGGCGATCAACTCAGGGGGGCGGACGGTCACCTCCATGTTTGCCGTCGCAATTGATAGGGAGACCTCGGGAACCTCATAGGCCTGCTGCACCGCGACGGCGAACTCTGCAGATGTAAAGGGCGTAAAACCCTTGGCGTTGACGGTCACGAGGTAGGAACCAGCAGGAATCTTTGTAAAAGTAAATTCGCCGTTTGCCCCGGACAGCATCGCGAGCAATTGTGTTCCGTCTCCATGCATCAAGCTGACGTCTGCGCCGGAAACCGCGCCTCCGCTTGCGTCTAGCACAGTGCCTGCGACGCTGCCTGACCCCTCCGCGGGCGGTGTTTGCGGAGCCGAATTCTGCGAGTCCGAAGGGAGTAGAGTTGCATCCGGGAGGAGATGGTTGATAATCCTGCGTCCGCCACCCCGTGCCCGAGCGAGTGTGCTCGTGGGAGCCATACAGAGCACCAGGGATGCGCTGGCGAAAACAACAGGAAGACAGGCGTGCGCCGCCTTTCTCAAAACGCGCTTCCAAGGCAGAGAGGAAGCCATAGCGCTGGGCTCAGCCACGCCCATCAGTTTCGTGCGGAGGGAAGTAGCAGCACACATAGGGTAGTCACCGCAAGCTTGTTGAGGATTCTTCCCGCGCGAATTCGGCAGCCTCGACCCGGAAAATATCGAACCCTGAAACCCTTTGGTCTCCACCGGGCCGAACGGCTTCCCGGAGTGCTACATGATAAGTGTGCCCTTCCGTCGCTACTCTGACTGCCCAATTCGGTACACACCAAGCATGGTGATAAACTTCGAGGCCTAATCATCAGCAAGACGCTGCCCCCGGCGTCTTTACCTTCAACGCTTAACTGTCAATCGAAGATCCCGATCCTATCGCGACTGCCAACCTCCGGATCTTCCCGCCTGCCCCGCGCGAACAGAGGGCGCGATGCATCGCGCCCTACGCCCGCAGACGCGAGGGTAACGAGTTCGAGCCCAGCGTCTACGGTGCGTGAGCAGATCGGCATCAACCGGTTGAAGGCAAATTATTTCGCTTGAACGAGGTAGAAAATGAGTAAGGCGAGCAACACCAATGCGGCAAGCACGACAAGTGCAACCCGACTTTGCCGGCCCACGGGCTTGGCCGAGACCAAGACTTCCTCTTGGCCGGAGACAAACGCTAGGAGCTCTCTCTTATACGCCTTGCGCAGGAAAATATAAGGGGCAGCCACAACCAGAGAATAAACCCCCAGAAAAATGGCCCCGCTCTTCGCAATACGCGGAATCGAGGTATCCGGTGAACTGGTCAGTGCCGTGATCCACCAGATGGTTACGAGGGTACTGACCAATTGAATGGACAGTTCGGCGGCGTAATACATTTTTAGAAAGGCGGTTATCTTACGTTCATCCGCTGCCGACGCGACAAGGTAGCCTTGATTGCGGCGGTCGCCGCCAAAAACGACGACCCGGCCCGCTTTTTCATCTCGAAAATGCCTGCCTACGAAGAGAGCAAGAAAACCCATGCGCGTGTTCTCCTTCGGCCGAACCCGCAAGCCCTGGTTACCTCCACAGTAGCACCTCGAAAAACCAGTCCACCATCGGCGCGAGACACCGCTGTGATGGCAAAGTTAATGCGGAACGACAGTTGGCAGTGGGGAGATTGTTCAGAAGCATTCAGTTGGTTGCAGATTCCGACGTCCAGGTCGCGAGCGGGTTCTCGGGAGCAACGCGGTCAGGGCTTTTTCTTGCTTTCGATTTGCGTGAGCCGCGCTTTCACCATTTTCTTGACGAGCGCTGCCGGCAGCGGCTTGTCCGTGGGAAAGTGGATGGTCCCTTTGGAGGTGGAGAAGCCCTTCAGCTCGTTCTTGAACGTTTCAATCACCGCGGCTGTCGGGAACAAGCTGCAGTGGTCGGAAAACGCGGCGAACCACACCAGCACTCCTTTATATTGGAACGCAGGAATCCGGTAGCCTCGGCTGGCGCAGCGGAGCGAATCGCAGCGCGAATCTTGTTCAAAGTGCTGCGGGCAGGCTCCGGGACGCGTGCAAGGTATTCGTCCACATTTTTCGGAGCGCCGCTCGCTTTCGTTACGGAACGGCGCTTGCCCGATTTCGGTTTTTTCATGCGCGCGATGCTATAAGAACGTCCACTTCAAGTCTACGGTGGAAAGCAACGTGAACTGGAGAAGCGCAGTACAGAGGCGTGGAGGTTAGGGAGTGGAGCCGAGGCGTTGCTTGAAGGCATGGTAGATGCCACCGGGGATTCGCGGGGATTTGACTTCGTCGATGTACCAATTGGGGCCGCGCTTCTTGAGTTCGACAGTGCAAGTGTACGGAACCCAATCCGAGCCGTGCTCCTGCATCACTTGCAAATCCACATTGGCGACCGCGGAATCGCCGGTGACGTTGGTCGCGGTGATGCTGGCGGATCTCGCCAAGTTAGCGCGCAAAACAGTATAGATCGACGCGCTGCGCTGGTTGTCCCAAAAGAGGGCGACAAATTTTTGTTCCTCGGGAGTCATGTCCTTGCCCGAAAGCATGTGGCCGTAATCCATGCGATCGTCAAGGGCTTCCTTGGGATTTTCTTCTGATGGCGCTCCTTGATCAATTGCTTGGAACATGGCGTTCGCGGTGGCTTCGGGAGTGGCCTGCTCCGCGCGAGCGGCCTCCGTGAAACCGGGCATGGAGGGAAACCAATATTTCAGCCTGGGACCGACGTAGCCACCAATGGTAACGAGCAAAACGGCCATGGTGATCCAGGACAGTTTTACTTTCATAGATAAATTGTATGCCCGTGATTTTCGACCGCAGAGACGACGAATGAGGTTGTAACGTAAGGGTTAGGAAGCGAAATTTGATTCGCCTGAAGCAAATGAAGGTTACTTGTGGAGTTGAAATGGGCCCTCGGGCTGTAACTGGGGCTAGAGCCGGTACGTCACATGAGCAAGGGAGAAACGATATGAGAGCCTTCCTTATATTGTTGATTCTGGCAGCGAGCGTTGCGAACGCGCAAGCCCAAGACCCCGGGATGCAGGCGGCACAACAAGCGACGATGCAAGCTCAGCTAGCTGCGATGCAAGCGCAGCAGGCTGCCCAACAGGCAATGGATCAGGCAACGCAAGCCAACCAGCAGGCCATGCAGGCGATGAATCAGCAGATGCAGGCGACGTCACAAGCGACGCCGGTTGGCTTCTATGCCGCGAAACCATCGTTCTCCTTGAAGCCCGGTACTTACGCGGCGGCGCAGATGGTGAAAATCAAGGATGCCACACGCGGGGCAATCATTTACTACACGACAGATGGATGGACGCCGACCACGGCGTCCGCGCGCTACACGGGGCCGATCACCATTGGTGCCACGACCAACTTGCAAGCTATCGCGGTCACGGCGTTTGGCACGCGCAGCCGCGTAGCCACGGCGCAGTATACGGTAACCGCGATTCCGGAAAGACCCGCTTCTGCGGCGCCGGAGGCAACTCCCCTAACTAACAATGCGGCAGCATCCGGGACGGTTGCGCCGGCATCTGCGGCGGCTGTGCCCGGGCAACTCGTTCTGCGTGCGGGCACAGTTGTGCCGCTGGTGTTTGCCGCGGACGTGACTTCCAAGAATACGGATGTGGGCGACAAGATTCCGATGACGCTGGCCGAGGATTTGAAGGACGGCGATATGGTGCTGGTTAAAAAGGGCGCGCCGGCGTTTGCCATTGTGCGGGAAGCGGACGGTTCACGCGGAGGCGGAGTGCCTGGCGAAATCGGGTTTGAGATAGACTCGCTGAACGCAGATGGGACGCTGGTGAAGCTGTACGGATCGGCTTACAAAGAGGGACAGGATAAGGCGGGAACGGCAATCGTGATGGGCGCCGTGTTTCCTTTTGGGGCCTTCTTCAAACACGGCCAGCAAGCAGAAATTAAAAAAGGTACGCCGTTTACCGCTTACGTGGACGCGGACGTAATCCTCACTCCCGCGAAATAGTCCGGCACTCGGAATCAGAATTTGCGATTCCCAAGTTCCCTGGCAGATCGGTCGGGAAATCAGCGTCACATCTGCGGAAGAAGGCGTTGACGAATCTGCGCTGACGTTCGAGACTGATTGGCACGGGCAAACGGAGCGTGATTTTCTCTATGACGCTGAGAGAAAGATTGGAATGGCTTAGCCGGATGATTTTTCTGGTGTTCATCCTGGCGTCGGCGGCGTTTTTGAGCGCGATCACGGCGATGCGCATCGCCATTCACGGGCGCGAAGTGACGATGCCGAATCTGGTTGGCAAGAATGTTTCTGAAGCAAATCAAATGTTGCAATCGCGCGGGCTGATGTTGCGCGTGGCGGACCGCGTGTATAACGAATTGCCGATCAACATGGTGGTGCGGCAAACGCCGCCAGCAGGGCTGCTGATGAAAGTGTCGCAACAAGCGCACGTGGTGCTGAGTCTGGGACAGCGGCAGCTGCAGATTCCGCTGCTCGAGGGAAATTCGCTGCGCGCGTCGCGGATTGAACTGTTGCGAATGGGATTGCAGGTGGGAGAAGTGAGCGGCGTAACGCTTTCGAACGAGCCGGCGGACATGGTGATGATTCAGAATCCAAAGCCCGGCGCGGGCGCAGCGACGCCGCGCGTTGACGTCTTGGTGTCGGAAGGACCGCGTGAAACGGCGTATGTGATGCCGCACCTGATTGGCTTAAATGAAGTTGATGCGCAACACCGGCTGGACGTGTCGCAACTGCGCCGCAAAGTGAATTACGTAACGGCACCGCAGTGGCCGCATGCCGCAGTGATTGACCAATCGCCGATGGGCGGCGCGCGAATTCCAACCACTTCCACAATCGAATTGACAGTCGCGAATTGAAGAGTTCCTGGCCTCTCGCGCAATTTCAGTCACGCAACTTCCCTTCCCGTTCGAATGCGCGTGCAACTCAGCCTTTGCGGGCGAGGCGGCGCACTGCAAACAAAGTGAAAAGCAACGTCACGGCAACGAGAACGGCGATGTGCGTGATCGAATTGCCCTGGCTTGGAACACCGACGGCACGAAAGAAAAGTTGCTGCAGATGATAGGTCGGCCAAACGGGCGCGATCGCGTGGAGAAATTTTGGCAGCGGATAGAACAGGCCGGAGAGGTGCATCATCATCTGATAAATGATGTTCACAAACGCCGGCGCGCTGCGACCGGTGGCAAGGACGCCGATAAACAAGCCGATGGCGCAAAACGGGAGTGCACCCAGAATGCCAACCGCGGCCAAAGCGAAGAATTGGCCAACGTATAGGTGTAAATGGCCGAGCGGCGTGACGGCAAACATGGTGGCCATGACGATGGCGGCGAACAGCATGGCCATCAGCAATTTTGCGACGAGATATGCAGGCGGTGGCATCGGCAGAGCGCGCTTGAGAGTGAGCAGGCCGTGCTCGCGCTCGCTGGCTACGACCATGCCGAAGCCGAAAATCCCCGGACCCATCACGCCGAACAGAGCAAACGCGGCGAAAATAAATAGACCAGCGTTCGAATCGTTGCGGATGGCGGCGCCGAAAATCACGACTCCGAAAAGCAGATAGAGCAGGGCTGGAAGGCCGAGGAACGGAATCGCGAATGCGGGCGTGCGAAGCATTCGAACGGTTTCGTACTTGGCTTCGATGAAATACGCGCGCATCAGGCGCTTTGCGGGCATCAACGCCCCGCCTTCCAGCGGGCTAGAGATCTGCACAGAAATTGCGCTCATACTTTGTTCTCCTGAGTGAGTTCTGCGAAAGCTTCGGCGAGGCCGGCGCTGCGAACTTCGACTTCGCGCAGATTTTGATCGGCGGCAAGCAGGCGTCGCAAAACGGATTCCGCATTGCTTACGGTGATCAGCAGGCGCTGTTTGTCCGCGGTAGCGTTTTCCACTCCGGGCCACGCGGAGATTTCTTCCACGGTGAGAGTGGTCGAGCAATTGATGCGCTTTCGAACAACGAGGGCGCGGATTTCACGGACGGTGCCGGATGCGATGACGCGGCCTTTGGCAAGAACGGCCACGCGATCAGCAAGGGCTTCAGCTTCTTCGAGATAGTGCGTGGTGAGAACGATGGAGGCCCCATCGTTGACGAGCTTGCGGAGCGTGACCCACATTAGCTCGCGCGCCTGAACGTCGAGGCCGACGGTGGGTTCATCGAGGAAAAGTAATTTGGGCCGGCCGACAATAGCCATGGCGAATTGCACCTGGCGCTTCTGGCCGCCGGAGAGTTTTCCGTAAGGACGATTGGCGAGTGCCGTGGTGTGGGTCAGCTCCATCGCGACATCCGGGGTAAGCGGGACCGGATAGTAGCTGGCCACGAGATCGATTTGCTCGCGGACCCGCAGTTCGGGCGCGAGGCCCGCTTCTTGCATCATCACGCCGATTTGGCGGCGTGTTTCGACGAGTTGGGGTGATTTGCCGAAAAGGCTGGCCGTACCGGCGTCGGGCTGTTGAAGTCCCAGAAGCAGAGAGATGGCGGTGGTTTTTCCTGCGCCGTTGGGGCCGAGGACGGCGAAAAGCTCACCGGGGCGCACTTGGAGATCGAGGCCGTCGAGGGCGACGATATTGCCAAATTTCTTTTTTGCTTCGGACAGTTCTGCTAGATATGCGTTGTCCATCATGATGCCTCCTAATTTGTTGGCATTATCACGAGTGCGAAAATGCCGTTTGATTCTGGCGGAGCCGCGAGCGGCGAAAAATCTCCAGGCTGCCGAGGAGACACGCGAAGCCGGTGTTGGCCGCGCCAAACGTCAAGAGATCGCGGAAGCAAAGTGGCCGCAGCCTGAGAATTCGCCAGTAGATCGAAGAGAAAGAGCAAGGTGTGAGTCATGGTCATTTCTCCGGCGACTGTGAAACGGTCGCTGACGACGCGCCAGCCTTGCCACGCAGCAACCTTCGCAGGTGGGGCAAGCAGTACCAGGCGTAGACGAGCGCGCTGATTCCGGCGTAGCCCCACAGCCACGGCCCGAACACGCCCCAGACCAGCGAGCCATTGACGGCCTCAGCAAGCTTTTCGTATTGCGGTACGCCTTGGAACGCTGCGGCGACTAGCACTAACGGCTGACTCTTGAAGAGAAGGAAATAGAGGACCGGCACGCTGGCGGCGTTGATGAGCAGCCGCATGACGGGCAGGAGCCAGGTCCAGTCTGGGTAGAACAAATTGAGGACTCGCTGCGAGATGGAGGCCAGCACGAGCAACAGAATGGGAACATAGAAGTTGTGCCATGACGGAGCGAGCACCAAATGCGCGGCGGCTGAACCCAATATTAAAGATGGGAAGCGAGGCAGCGCCAGCCACCAGAGAAGCACGGGGCTCCACAAGATCAACCCGGAAATGGAGTATCCACGCTTAATCTGCATCATCGCCGCCATCTCGGCCGGAGGGTAATACCAGGGCTGCGGGAATTTGCGCTTCACAACGTTCATGGCCATAAACGCGAGGGTCACGCAAAAAATCTGGATGATTACCGGGAGCGTAAACGTTTGCCAGGTGATTTGGGCGCGCATGGAAAGAGAAACGATGGTGAGGGCGGCGATGGTGATCACCAGATTGATGCTCAAAAGGATCAAATACATGGGAAAGAGTTCCGGGCCAATGAGTTCCCAACCGATGGTCAGGCTCGGGGAATCCTGGCGGTAGCGGCGGGCGACGGTCATGGGGTCGCCGTGCTGCTTGAGAAAGGCGGCGATTTCTTCGTCGGTCAGGGGGCAGCCCGCGGCGGTTTCCTTTTCTTCGAGTTGCGAGCGTAGGTCGTCGGAAAGTTCTTTGATGATGTCGCTGCTTTGCGCTCTGGGCAGGTAGCGCTTGACCGCTCTTAAATAGCTATCGAGTAGTTCCATAACGCTCCTAAAGAATTCCGTTCAAGGATGTGTTGATTCCCTGCCACTCAGCGAGCAGGGGCTTCAAAATGGCCTTGCCTTCCGCGGAGAGGCGGTAGAACCGCTTGTTGCGCTTGTCTTCTTCGCGCCACTCGCTGACCAAAAGGCCCTGGGTCTCGAGACGGCGCAGGAGCGGGTACAAGGTGCCCTCATCGATTGGCATGCCGTGATCGGCGAGTGCTTTGCGGAGGGTGTAGCCGTAGTGCTCGACGCGAAGCATGACGAGGACTGCAAGGATGAGGGAGCCGCGGCGGAGTTCGAGGCGGAGGTTTTCGAAGAGTTCGTGGTTGTCGTTACCGGGCGGCATATAGTGTACGGCATATACTATGTTGCACACAGTCTTGGATGTCAAGGACTTTTTTGAGAGTACTGGAAGGTCTTGGATGGACCTTGCGTAACTACTTGTGAGGAGACTTAGCGCGGAGCGAATTCTCTTTTCGGAAAGACGGGGCTACTGCACGGAAACTTTCTTGTGCATGGTGGTGCAGAGGGCGAGGGCGGTGTTGGGGTCCACGGCGCTGTCGCCTTCATCAATGAGCTGGATGATGCCCCGCTTATCTATAACGATGTTGGTACGCAGGGCCCACTGATAATTGTCGTTCTCGACGTTGTGCGTTTTCAGGATGCCGTAGGCCTTCAGCATTTTGTGATTCATATCGCTGAGAAGCGGAAAGTGGATGCCGCCTTGTTTGGCGAAGGCGGCGTTGGCGGCGGGACTATCCATGCTTATGCCGAATACTTCTGTGTCATTGGTGTCGATCTTGCCGCTGTCGATGCCCGCTTGGACGGCCTGGAGCTGCTTGGTACATCCTTCGGAAAAGGCGAGGACGTAGACGGCGAGGAAGACGTTTTTTTTGCCGCGATAGTCGCTGAGCTTCACGGTCTGCCACTCGTCGCTGAGCAAGGTGAAGTCAGGAGCGGGGTCGCCGGCCTTTAAAGTCATTTTGGCCATTTGGTTTTTTTGGAGCTGGCGCGCGACGGGAGGAGCGGCTAACGCCGTTGCTACCAGGAGGCTGAGTATTAGGACGCGCTTCATCAGAGCCTTCCCACTCTCGCCAAGCTCCCAGGGGTTGGCGGACGAACGTACCCCGCCTTATCGACAGGACTGCTATTGGGCCAGAAATATTCCGTAAATTTTAATCCGGATAGTGAGTTTTTACGCTCTCTTGAGGCAAGCAGAAGGAATCGAAGGAGCGGACTGGGGGAACTTTGGCCCACCCGTCCGCGTATCACTTGGTGCGAGGGGGTGAGAACGTGAAGATTCAAGAGATGATGCGGTTGAATAAAGGTAGGCGTAGCTTCAGGGCAAAGGTGTGGATGCGCATGTGTTTTCTCGTGGCAGTAGGTTGGGTGGGAGCCGTGGGGGTTACGGCCGCGCGAGCGCAGGAGAAGGACAGCGCGGGTTTGATCGTGAGCGGAAACGCAAGCGCCAAGGAGGTGGGGCTGCCCATTTACCCGGGCGCGAAGCCGCACAGGGAAAAGGATAACGATTCACCGGCGGCTCGGATCGGACTGTGGGGTAGTTCGTTTGGATTCAAACTGGCGGTGATGAAAATGGAATCGAGCGACGCGCCGGGCAAAATCGCGGAGTTTTACAAGAAGGCGCTGGCGAGGTACGGCAAGGTTCTGAATTGCTCGCAAGCGTCACCGGATTCGAGCGCCAAGGACAAAAGCGGATCGTCGAATTCACTGAACTGCGGGGATGACAAACCGGCTCCGGGAGATATGGTTTTCAAGGCGGGAACTAAAGAAAAGCAACACATCGTGGGAATCAAACCGAACGGGCAAGGAAGCCTGTTTCAATTGGTTTACTTGGAAGCGCGCGGGGACGACAAGGATAAAAAGGCTCTCTGAATAGCATGAGCGGAACCGGCGAAAGCTAGACCAGCGGAATTATCTCAAATAACCCCAGTTGTGGAGTTTGTCGGAATCTTCGGCCCAGCGGTCGCCGATGTCGGTGCGGTAGTACATGTTGGGAATGAGGACGTTTTTGGTGCGCGAATAGACCTGGGACTGGGCTTGTTTCATGGTTTGGCCAAGGCCGACGACGACTAAAACGACGCCGGAGGTACCGGCGATGAGCCACTGGGCGTTTACTTCTTTTACGTCCTCGATGTGGATGCCTTCCATATTAGGCTTCTTAAAAACGATAGCGTTGTTTTTGGAGAAGGATTCGAAGGTGGCGTCGTCGTCGAAGGGGAACGGCGGGACGACGATGCGGATGCCGATTTGAAAACCGCTGCGCGTGCGCCACTTGGGGTCGGCGCCGGTGGCCAGCTCCCAAAAGAAATCGCTGATGGGCGTGAGCATGCCTTCCTGCTGGATGCTGATGGTGGGATAGCCGAAGCGGGAAGTGAATTCGAGCGGGTAGATGCCGTTGCCATTGACGATGCAGTTGAGATCGATGTAGCCGACGTAGCCTTCCTCGGCGAGCTTGGACTCCATCTTGAGGAGCGTGCGATGGAAGAGGAGGTTTGGTTCGCTCCAGAACATGGCGGTGCCCATTTCGCCGGTGGGAGGGCCGACTTCGCCGGGGAAAAGTTTCTTGTGTTCGAAATTTATATTTACCGGGGTGACGAATTTTTTGCCGTTGAAGAAAGCGCCGACGGCGACTTCCACACCGTTGATGCGGCGCTGGAGCTGAAATACTTTGATTTCGTCGGAGAAGGCTTTTTTGTAAGCCTCCAGCATGCGAATGACGTCTTCGCCGTCTTCTTCTTCGCCGACGAAAAGGCGGCGCTTGACGTTCTGGGCCTCGCCGCTAGGCTTGATAACGTAGCGGTCGGGATTTTTCTTGACGAATTCGATGGCGGGATCGAAGGAGTCGAAGTCTTCGTAGGGAATGATGCTGACGCCGGCGGATTTGAGCTCTTCCTGGCCGAAGGAGCGATCGTCTTCGAGGCGGTCGGTATACGGGGAGCCGCCGATTACCGGCTTGCCGTTGGCGCGGAGGGCCTGAGCCTTAGCGCCCTGGCCGAGGGTGTCGTCGAAAACGATGATGTCGGACCACTCAACGTCTTTTTCCCAGTCGAGGGATTTGGGAACGAAGCCATCGGCGATGTCGCGTTCTTTTTCGGCGCCGATGAAGTAGCGGACGTCGTGGCCTTCCTTGAGAACTTGCCAGGCGATGTCGCCGATGAGGCCTGAAAGGGAGACAAAAAGAAATTTGCGCTTGTCCATTTTCCGAGGACGCAGCTCCTCAATGCTGTCATGCGGATAATCGCATTGTAGAGGAAAGAACGGCAAGCGATTGTTACGGTTCGTTAAAAAACTTCGATGGTGGCGAGAGGCGTGAGGCAACCCGCAGGGGAGCAAGACGGCATCAGACGACTGGGGTAGACCGGGAGGGAACCTGTCCGGAAGGGCAAAGTTCCTACTCGGCCTGGCCATTCGTTCAGGGTATACTAGGGTGTTCCCAGCTGCGGGGAATCCAGAGGCGCCCAGTTCTACGACGGAGAGCGGCGGGGAACCCCAGATACGAGAGAGAGGTGACGTTTGCGCCGTACTCTGTTCATTGTAATGACTGCAGTGATTCTGCTCAGCGCCACTCGCTGCGACGCCCAAATCTTACACAAGAAGAAAAAAGTCAATAAATCCACCGCTGCCGAAAATACCGCGGAGCCCGACAAGATCCTGTATGACAAGGCCATGGATGACATCAAGCACGGGCGGCAGGAAATCGGCCGGCTGAACCTGCAGACGCTGATCAACACGTATCCCGACAGCGAATACCTAGCCAAAGCGAAGCTGGGCATTGCGGATTCCTATTACAAAGAGGGCGGGACGGCAAACCTGACGCAGGCTGTGCAGGCGTACAAGGATTTCATCATCTTTTTTCCGTTCATGCAGGAAGCGGCGTACGCGCAACTGCAAGTTGCCATGACGCACTTCAAGCAGATGGAAAAGCCCGACCGAGACCGGACGCAAGCGCTGCAGGCGGAAGACGAGCTGCAGACCTTTTTGCAGAAGTATCCTAACCATGCGCTGGCGGGCAAGGCAGAGCAGCATCTGCGCGAAGTGCAAGAAGTGCTGGCGGAAGGAGATTACCGCATCGGCTACTACTATTACGTGAAGGGCGACAAGAAGGCGGCGGAATCGCGGCTGCGCATCATGGTGAACCGTTACCCGCTGTACAGCAAGGCGGACCAGGCGCTGTGGATGCTGGGGAATATTTGGGATTCCACGGAAAAGAAGGAATTTGCCTCGAATTATTATGCGCGGATTGTGCGAGATTACCCGCTTTCACCGCTGGTTCCGGATGCGAAGGGCCGGTTGAAGGCGCTCGGGACGCCGGTGCCGCAGGCGGATCCGAAAGCCGTGGCGTGGATGACGGCGGAGCAAAACACGCCGAGGCAGCACACCAGCATGGTCAAGAAGCCGATGAGCCTGCTTCACAATGGGCCGACACAGGAATTGCAAGTGGCTTCGAGACAGGGAATGCCAACGATGACGCCGGAATCGGACAGCGATTCCGGGACGGAGACTTTAAGCGGCGGTGATCAGACGAGAAAAGGCGGGACGGCGACTGGTATCGTTGCCACGGTTCCGGTGGGAGGAAGCGGCGGAGGCTCGGGCGGGGCAGAAAACGTGGCGCCCTCTACGGAAGAGGCCGCGCCAAGCGGCGGATCACAGGCGGATGCGAATGCTGCGGCGGCGCCGGCTGGTTCGAGTTCGTCCACTTCAGCGAGTGAAGCAGCGAAGAGCGGCGACGCTCCTACGGCTGGCGGAACCGCGGATTCGGCCCCCAAGCCCGATGCGGCTGCGGGGGCTGCGCAGCCTGCCGATGCTGCAAAAGCGGATGCTGCGCCGGCCAAGGGCGGCACGCAAAGCGGGGCTGCGAGCGACGATCAGAAAGAGTCCACCAGCAAGAAGAAAAAGGGACTGCGCAAGCTTATCCCCTGGTAGGCGAAACGGGCCCCGCGCGGGGCTCCATCGGGAACGGAAGATGTTGGATAAACTGAAGGGTGCGGGAGGCTCCGCACCCTTCGGCAATTTAGGCGGCTATTTCGGGGCTGGGCGGGCCCGAAAAACGATGCCCAAAGCGCCGTGTTCACTTCCGACACACACAGTACCTGTTGACATTGACGCGTACCCCCGTGAATGCTCCAATACTCTGGAGACGGTACCTTGATGGGGCCGCGATGAAGTAGGCGTGGCTTGCACGGGTGCGAATTCGCCGGAGGACGTTCGGTGCCTAAGATTCTTGTGGCGGACGACAACAGCAACATCCAGAAGATGGTGGGGCTTGCCCTGAAAGATCAGGGTATTGATGTCGTTGCCGTGGGCAATGGCGAAGCAGCAGTGCGAAAAATTTCGGATATAAAACCGGACCTGGTGCTTGCAGACGTGTTTATGCCGGTGCGAAATGGATATGAAGTTTGCCAGTATGTAAAGACGGATCCCAACCTGTCGCACATTCCCGTGATTTTGCTGGTGGGCGCGTTTGATCCGCTGGATGAGCAAGAAGCGCAGCGAGTGGGCGCGGATGGCGTTTTGAAGAAGCCGTTTGTTCCGCCGGACCCGTTGATTTCGATGGTGAAGTCTGCGTTGGCGCGAGCGGGCGTTGCGCTCGCAGCCTCAAACGCCGAGAAAGCCGTGGAAGCAGAAGCGGCTAAGGCAGCGAGTTTACTCGAGTCGCGTCCCGTGGTTGTACCGACAGTCGCCAGCATGCCTGCGCCGCAGGAAGAGCCGATGGCGGCTCTGAATGACGAAGGATTTGTGGATGAAGCGCCGTTGCGGCCGGAGCCGGTGAAGTTTGAAACGGGTTCGCAGACGGTGGCGTTTGGTAGTTTGCTGGAAACGCCTGCGGATGATACTTCCGAGGATGACCCGGCATTTATGCCGCCCAAACATTCCGAGCTTGCCGGCGAGCGCGATTGGCGCGGCAAAGATGCGGAACAAGAGGATGAGGAAGAGGAAGAAGAGCAGCCCGCCGCAGCCTGGCGACGTGAAGATGCCGAAGCGTATGCGGATGCCAAGTCCAGAGGCAAGAGCAGTGATTGGCGGTCGGGCGGATTTGAGCAGATTCTAGCCAAGAAGACGCAATTGGATTCGTTGGACCCGGAAGAAGAGAAGGCGGTGGCTTCCAAGCTCGCGGAACCAGCCCCAGCGGTAGCTGCAAGCGTGACCGAGGCGCCGGCTGCGCCGTTCGCGGGGGAAGCCTGGGCGGGAGCGATTTCGGCGGCTGGCGTCGAGAAAACAGTGGCGGAAAAAGTTACCGCACTGGAAGAAGTCGTGCGCACGGTGAGCAGCGGGCAGGCTCCTATCGAAAGCGCGGTTGCGCCTGTGCCGGAAGTGACGAATTCGGAGCCGGAGAAGAAGTCGGTTGGAGATTCGTGGTTCTCTACGGCGCCTAGCCCGTGGGATGCGGAAGTACAAAAGGCAGCACAGTTGGCCTCCACGTGGGACGCTCCCGCGGCGGCGAGTCCTGCGGCGTCGAGCAACGGAAGCGCCCCCAGCAGCGCAACCACGGAGACGGTCCAGGCGGTACTTGAGCAAGCGGCATTGCCTGCAGCCACGGTTGAGGCGATTCGAGAAGAGGCGGCGCAAGTCGCTGTAGACGCCACACAAACGTTTGAGCAAGTGAATGCGGACGGAACTCCTTTTTATGCACATGAGGAGATCCTGGAGACCCCCGCGCCAACGCCAGTGGCTACGCCGAGCATGGACGAACTCGTGGCCAGAGTGCTGGCGAAGATGAGTCCGGACGTTTTGCAGGCGGTTACGCGCGAGATTTTGAAGCCCGTCGTGGAAGCGATGGTTAAAGAAGAGATGAATTCGAAGAAGCCTTAGTTCCCTTCTCTGTTCCAATTCAATTACAAACTCAATTTATGCCGCTCGGCCTTGCGATGGCGCATTTTTGCTCGAAGGAATGCTGAATTTGACGCGGCTGGTTTTCCCCTCGTATAGTCGAAGATTACTCTGACAGACTCAACCACGCCGAATGAGGGCGGGCCAGGGCCTGCCCTGAGCAAAAGAAGGACGGGTCTAAAGACCCGCCGCTACCAGGAGTACCGCACCGGATGGCTCGCGAGATAGCAAAGGCCTACGAACCACAGCTCATTGAACCTAGATGGGCGGAGTTCTGGGTGAAGGAAGAGCTGTTTAAGGCCGATGCGAATGCGCCGGGGCCGGTGTTTTCCATTGTGATTCCTCCGCCGAACGTGACGGGGTCGCTGCACATCGGGCACATGCTGGAGCACACGGAGATCGACATTATTACGCGGTGGCACCGGATGCGCGGGTATAACACGCTGTATTTGCCAGGAACGGACCATGCTGGCATCTCCACGCAACGTGTGGTGGTGAAACAACTGATGGATCAGGGGATTGACTACCACAAGCTCGGGAGGGAGGAATTCGAAAAACAGGTTTGGAAGTGGAAGGCGGAGGCAGGCGGGCAGATCACGGAGCAGATGAAGGGCATCGGGGAGAGCTGCGACTGGTCGAGGGAGAAGTTTACGCTTTCGCCGGAAATGTCGCGCGTGGTGCGCGAAGTGTTTGTGCGGCTGTACGAAGAGGGATTGATATACCGCGAGACCCGGCTGGTGAATTGGTGTCCGGATTGTTTGACGGTGCTCAGCGATCTGGAAGTGGTGCATGAGGAGCGGCAGGGGCACCTCTGGTACATCAAGTATCCGGTAGCGGGGACAAATGAGCTTTTGGTTGTGGCCACGACGCGGCCGGAGACGATGCTGGGCGATACCGCCGTGGCGGTGAATCCGGAGGACGAGCGATACAAGCACCTGGTCGGCAAGAAAGCGTTGCTGCCGCTGATGAATCGGGAGATTCCGATCATTGCGGACGCCATGGTGGACCGCGAGTTTGGGACCGGGGCGGTGAAGATTACGCCGGCGCATGATCCGAACGACTTCGAAGTCGGGCGGCGTCACAGGCTGGCGGAAATTGATGTGATGACGGACGACGGCAAGATGAGTGCGGTGGCGGGCGCGTACGCGGGAATGGACCGTTTCGCGGCGCGGAAGAAGATTGTGGAAGATTTGAAGGCGCTGGGCTTGCTCGAGAAGATTACGGAGCATGCCAACGCCATCGGATTGTGCGAACGAAGCAAGACGATTGTTGAGCCGCGAATTTCGACACAATGGTTTTGCAGGATGAAATCGCTCGCGGAGCCGGCAATTGCGGTGGTGGAGCGGGGCGAGATCCTGATTGTGCCGGATAACCGGCGCGAGGAATATTTCAACTGGATGCGAAATATCCGCGACTGGACGATCTCGCGGCAGCTGTGGTGGGGGCACCGGATTCCCGCGTGGTACTGCAAGGAAAACGGGCACGTCACGGTGGCGCGCGAGGCGCCGGCGAAGTGCGGGACGTGCGGTTCTTCGCGGCTGGAGCAGGATCCCGACGTTCTCGATACTTGGTTCAGCTCGGGGCTTTGGCCTTTTTCGACGCTTGGCTGGCCGGAGAATACAGCGGACTTCAAGACGTATTATCCGACTACGCTACTGATCACCGGTTACGACATCCTGTTTTTCTGGGTGGCGCGGATGATCATGCTCGGCATTCATTTCACGGACAAGGTTCCCTTCCGCGCGGTTTATCTGCATTCGCTGGTGCGCACCGGGAGCGGCGAGAAAATGTCCAAGTCCAAGGGGACGGGGCTCGATCCGGTGGCGCTTAATCACCAGTACGGGACGGATGCGATGCGGTTTTGCCTGGCGTCCATGGCTGCGCCGGGCACGGACATTATCTTGTCGGATGACAGGCTGGCGAGTTCGCGGAATTTCGCGAACAAGATTTGGAATGCGGCGCGGTTTTTGTTTGTAAACCTGGACAAATTTGAGGAAGGTGGAACGAAGCTGGAAGAACTGGCTGCTCCCGAAGTGCGTTCAAAAGCGCCCTATGCCGCAAGTGGACTGGTTCCTCTAGTGGACGCGTGGCTGTTTGCGCGGCTGGCGGGCACGATTGAAACGATGAATGACGCCCTGACGAATTACCGGTTCCACGAGGCGGCGCAAGGCGTTTACCAATTTTTTTGGGGAGATTTCTGCGACTGGTACATCGAGTGGGTGAAGCCGGAGCTACTGAGCGCGGACAGTGAGCGGGCCACGGTGGCCTGGAAGAATTTGTTTGCGGCGTTCGATGCCGCGCTGCGGCTGTTGCATCCGTTCATGCCTTTCTTGACGGAAGAGCTGTGGCACCAGCTGCCGCAAAAAGTCGAGGCAAAGTCGATTGCGCTGGATCGATTTCCGGAGGCTTGCGCCGACTGGAAGAATGCCAAGGCATTGAGTGCGGTGGCGCTGATCCAGGAAGTAGTGACGGCGCTACGGACCATTCGCGCGGAATTGAAACTGGATCCAAAGAAAAAGGTGGCGGCGGAGTTTTCGGCCGCAGAGACGGCCACTGTCGACCTGGTTCAAGCGAACCGCGTGGCGGTGGAGAGGTTCGCGGCGCTATCCGAGCTTCGCATCGTGCCGCGGCAGCAGTTTGACGCGAAGACCGGGGCGGTGCGGTCGACGGCGACGTTCGACGTGCGGATTGCGTACTCGGATGTGGTGGATGTAACGGCCGAGAAAGCACGCTTGAAGAAAGAAATTGATGGGCTGCAGAAAGCCATCGCCTCGAAGGAAGCGCAGCTAGCGAATGCGACATTTCGCAGCCGCGCGCCGGAGAAGATCATCAAGGGTCTGGAAGCCACGCTAGCGGAACAACGCATTGAACTGAAAAAACTACAGGATCGTCTGGATCAGCTCGGATAAATCTCAATTCCCGGGGTCCCCATGGATTGGAACTCTGAATACATCGATGCGCTTGTCAAGAGCGCCCTGGTAGAGGATGTCGGCTCCGGCGACGCGACGACCCTGGCCGTGGTCCCGACCCTCGCGACGATCCGCGCCCACATCCTGTCTCGCCAGACGCTAGTGTGCGCTGGGCTTCCCATCGCCGAAAGGGTCTTCCAAACGATGGATCCAGAGGCTTGTGTCGTCCTGGCGCACAACGACGGCTCCTTCGTCGAGCCCGGCGTGGAGCTTATGCAGATCGTGGGAGACGCGCGCGCGATCCTCACCGCCGAACGTACGGCGCTGAATTTTCTTGGGCATCTTTGCGGGATCGCGACGCTGACGAGGCGGTTCGTGGAACAACTGTCAGGAACAAAAACGCGCATTCGCGATACTCGGAAAACGACACCGGGTTTGCGTGCGCTGGAAAAATATGCGGTGAAGACGGGCGGCGGCGCCAATCATCGCCTCGGGCTCTACGACGGTATTCTCTTGAAAGAAAACCACGTTGCGCTGGCGGGAGGAATCCAGCAGGCGCTGGATAAAGCGCACACCTTTACGTCGCCCAAGGTGCCTGCGCCGCGCGCGGCGAGTGCGTACGACGCCGCCGGGCTCGACCCTGAAGTTGTCGGTCCCGGACCGCTGCCGGTGCAGATCGAGGTGCGCGATCAAAAAGAATTGCTGGAGGCGCTGGGGGCCGGTGCGGAGGCGGTGCTGCTGGACAATATGACGCCCGAGCGCGCCGCGGAATGCGTAAAGATTGCGCGCGGGATTCGAGCGGACTGCGTGATTGAAATCTCTGGCGGAATCACGTTGGAAAATGTGCGCGAGTACGCAGAAGCGGGAGCCGACTTTCTCTCTGCCGGGATGCTCACCAATTCGGCGCCCGCGGCACACCTAAGCCTGCTTGTGGACGGCATCGAGGAAACGTAAGCTAAGGCGGCGCAAGAAGGCGCGCCTTCATCGCGATGACCCAAGACACTCTTCCGGGAACAACCGATCGCCGGCTGGCGGCGCTGCTCACATTGCTAGCGGAAAACGCCACCATCGTGATCAGCGGTGCGCGCATCGCGAAGGAGATTGGCGTATCGCGATCCACGGTGTGGCGGCGCGTGCAGCGGCTGCGCGAGTTGGGCGTGAAAGTGAAGGGCCAGCCCGCGACGGGATATTTCCTGGAACAAGTGCCGGACATCCTGACGCCGGACATGCTGCGACACCACCTGAAGGGGAGCCTCTTCGGTAAGCACATTCACCATTTTTTCAAGACGGATTCGACGAATCGAGTGTCGCTGGAGTTGGGGCATGCGGGTGAACCGGAGGGCACGGTGGTCCTTGCGGAAGAGCAAACCGCGGGGCGTGGACGAGCCGGGCGTGCTTGGCTTTCCGAGCGGGCGGCGGGGATTTACGTAACGCTCCTGCTGCGGCCGCGTTTGGCGCCGGTGCAAGCGCCTTTGTTGACGATGATGGCGGGGCTTTCCGTGCACGCCGCAGCGGAGGCTGTCACTGGACTGAACGTGGATTTGAAATGGCCCAATGATCTGCTTATTAGCGGGAAGAAGGCGGGCGGGATTTTGACGGAAATGCATGCGGAGCCGGGCCAGGTGCGATTTGTGATCGTAGGGATTGGGTTGAATGTGAATCAGGAGAAATTTCCCGGCGAGCTCGCAAGCACCGCTACTTCGCTGCGGATGGAAAGCGGCAGGCGTCATTCGCGGATGGAACTGCTGGTGCGGTTGCTGCGCGAATTCGAGAGCGACTACAATCGGTTTTTGCGCGAAGGCGTTTCCGGCGTGGTGGAGCGATTCGAAACGGTATCGAGCTACGCGCGCGGTAAGCGCGTGCGCGTCAGCAACGGCTCGGAGAGTTACGTTGGCACAACAGCGGGGCTCGGGCCGGAGGGATTGTTGCAAGTAGAGCGCGAAGACGGACGGCTAATGACAGTGATTGCCGGCGACGTGGCGGAGGCGCGTTAGATGCTATTGACGATTGACGTGGGGAACAGCAACACGGTGCTGGGCGTTTTTCGCGGCGAAGAACTTATAGCCAATTGGCGGCTGACGACCGCGCGTGAGCAGACTGTTGATGAATACGGCGTGCTGACGCGGAATCTTTTTACGCTGGCGGAATTGGATCGCGATGCGATCACTGGAGTGATCATCAGTTCGGTCGTGCCGCCGGTGAATTGGACACTGGCGGAAATGTCGCGGGTCTATTTTGGAAAGAAGGCTCTGTTTGTGGAGCTTGGCGTCAAAACCGGAATGGCCGTGCTCGTGGATAACCCGTTGGAGGTTGGGGCGGACCGCATTGTAAACGGCGTTGCGGCGTTTCATCAGTATGGCGGGCCGTGCATTGTGGTGGATTTTGGCACGGCGATTACGTTTGATGTGATTTCAGCGAAGGGCGAGTATCTCGGCGGGGTGATTGCGCCTGGGTTGGGAATTGCGTCGGAGGCGTTGTTTGCGCGCGCGGCCAGGCTTCCTCGCGTGGAGATCAAGGATCCGGGGAAAGTGATTGGCACGAACACGGTGACGCACATGCAGGCGGGGCTGTACTACGGCGCGGTGGATATGGTGGATGGCATGTTGTCGCGCATGAAGAAGGAACTGGGGACGGAGGCGACGGTGGTGGCGACCGGCGGGCAAGCGAGGCTTGTCTCACGCGGTTCGAAGCACATTCAACATACAGACCAATTTTTGACGCTGACAGGACTGCGATTGATCTGGGAGAAAAATCAGCCGGCGGAACACGGGAAGAGCGCGGCGGCGCCGGAGAAGAGGGTGCAAAGGTAATCTGCGAGCTGCGCCAAACGATCTGGTCAAGATGTCCACCTCATGGAAGGACCTCGACACAAACCATCGGAATGAACGGCTGGAACTATTTTAATTACTTCACGGAAATTGAGGAATATTTCTGGAAGAAGCGCGGGGCGCACCTGCTGGTGTCGCCGCTGGATTGGGCGATCATGGAAGCGTGGCAGAAGGCCGGGGTGCCTCTGGAAGCCGTGCTGAAAGGAATTGACAAAGCGTTTGAGAGCTATCAGCGCTCGCGGCGCGGTGCGGGAAAAGCGTTGAAGAGCCTGGCGTATTGCACGGATGCGGTGTTGGAGGCTGCGGAGGAACAGCTCGAAGCGGCTGCGGGGAGCGCGCCGAAGAATGGGCGCGCGGCCGTCGAGGCATTTTCACGAGATGAGCTGAAAGCGTATTTTGCTAAAAATGTGGAGCGGCTGAAGCTTGCAGCAGCACAATCTTCAGCGCAACAGCGGGAAATTGCGGCGAGACTGACTGAAATTGCGGAATCGCTCGCGGGGAGTGTTACGCTTCTGGAGGAGCCGGGAATGCTGGATTTGGAAGATTTGGAGCGGCGGCTGACGATACTCGACGAGAAAGTGCACGCGGCGCTCACCAGTCACGCGTCAGAAGAAACCATGCTCAAGATTCGCCGCGAACTGGACGGCCAGCTGGCCGTATACCGCCGCAAGATGAAGGCCGAGCAGCTGGCCATGGTCGAAAAACAGTATTTGCAGAAACGGCTGCTGGAAGAATTTGGGTTGCCGCGGCTAAGTCTCTATTATTTTTACTGACAGACGATTCCCCAAGATTCGGCTTCAGGGATTTGCGCCTTTCTTTTCCACGCGAACCGACGCAGAATGGGACTATACTATGGCTGAAGAGTTAAGATTATCAATCGAGAAGCTTGTGTACGGCGGTGATGGGTTGGCACACGCCGATGGGAGCACCGTGTTCGTGCCGTACGTTTTGCCGGGGGAAGAGGTGCGCGCGGCGGCAAAGACGAAGAAGAAGAAATTGATATGGGCGGAACTGCTGGAGGTGACCTCGGCGGCGAAGGAGCGCGGGAAGGCCAAGTGCGCGCATTTTCAGAAATGCGGGGGCTGCCATTATCAGCACATTCCGGCGGGGGAACAGCTTCGGCTGAAGAAGGAGATTCTGCGCGAGACGCTGTCGCGGCTGGGAGGGATTTCTTGGGACGGAGTGATTGCGGGGCATTCTGCGGAACCGTATGGCTACCGGAATCGCGCACAGTGGGCGGTTCGAAGCGGGATGCCGCGGGCGATCGGCTATTACTTGCCGGAGAGTTCGGTGATTGTGCCGATTGATGAATGTCCGGTGCTTTCGCCGCGGCTTACACACGCGTTTTTGCAGATTCAAGAAATGGCGCGTGGCGGAACGCTTCCGGAAGGGATTCTGGAGATCGAGGCGTTCGCGGATTCGGCGGACGAAAAGATTGCGCTGAACGTGGCTTTTGAAAAATTTACCAAGCCTGCGGCAGAACTGGCAGCGTCGTTCCGTGGCGCACTGCCGGAACTCGAGAGCTTGCTGCTGTTAGACCAGAAGAAGGATCGCTTTGAATTGACGGGGCCGGGGTATTTGTACCATCAAGCGGGCGGGCACACCTACCGCGTGAGCCACCTTTCGTTTTTTCAGGTCAACCGATTCCTGATTGAGGATTTACTGAAAACGGTGACGAGCAATGCGCGCGGAGGACTGGCTCTAGATATGTACGCAGGAGTGGGATTCTTCACGTTGCCGCTGGCAAAAGCGTTCGAGAAAGTGGTGAGCGTGGACGCGAATCTTGCCGCGACACGCGATCTCTACGCCAATGCGGAAACAGCGGGCGTGAGCATCACTTCGCACAACGAACACGCGGAAGATTTTCTGAAGAAAACCACGGAGAAACCGGACTTTGTGGTTCTCGATCCTCCGCGCGCGGGATTGGGCGCGCAAGCGGCGGAAAAACTCGCGGACCTTGGCGCGGCGGAAATTGTGTACTTGTCCTGCGATCCATCCACGCTGGCTCGCGATTTGGCTGTGTTGACGAACTCTCCGAGAAAACCCAAAGAGATCACTGGGCCAAAGACTCGCTACGAAATCGCTGAAATGCATTTGTTCGATCTGTTCCCGCAGACCTTTCATATCGAAACGCTGGTGAGGTTGCGAAGAGTGCCATGAAGCTGCCCGCCATGGCGATCACCGCTGCCTTTACGAGCGGCATCGCACTGGGGCTGCATCCCGCGGTTGCGCGCAACGCTTCGTCTCTGACGCTGCTCACCTGTGCCTGTTTAGCCGCGGCCTTGCTTGTTGGCGCGGGAATTCTTCTGTTGAAGTTTGGGCAGCTTTTCCCTGCTGCCGCCGCTTCACTTCTGACATGGGTTTTACTCGGATTTCTGGGAGCGATCGTCGCGGAACAACCGAGACCGGCGGATCATATCCTCTCGCTTGTGGAACAGGGGCGCATCCCTTTGCACATACCACTGCGCTGGTACGGTCGGCTTCGCGATGAGCCGGCGCGGCTGCCTTGGGGCTACGGGTACGAAATCGAGCTGTCGGGAATCTCGTTTGAGGAAGAACTGCATACAACACGCGGCGGACTACGATTGAGCTTCTCGACGCGCTCCGACCAGCATCTTCCGCCGGACATTCATGCGGGAGATGGAATCGCTGTTTTGACGGAAGCAAGGCTGCCACAGGTGTTCAAGGACGAGGGCGCGTTCGATCGGCGGGCGTATCTCGCGCAACAGAACATTGATTTGGTGGCGACGCTGCGCGGGCCAGAATTAATCGCGCGCGTTTCTCCCGCACAACCCACGGCCGCAACGCGGCTGGTGCGCGTGCGCCGAAGATTGCGCGATGAAGTGGATGAACTTTTTGCGGGAACTCCACAGGTCGCCGCGGTGCTGCGGGCCATGCTGCTGGGCGATCGAACTTTTGTCGATCGGGATGAATCTGCGGATTTTCAGAAGACGGGCGTGTTTCACGTGCTGGTTGTGGCCGGGCTGCACGTCGGAGCCCTCGCGTTCGCGCTTTACTGGGCGTGCAGGAAGTTGCGCTTATCGCCGATGTGGAGAGCGGCGTTCACGCTCGCGGTTCTATTTGCATACGTCGCGGTCGTGGAGCAGCGCGCTCCGGTATTGCGCGCGTCACTGATGGCCACGATTGTCGTGCTTGGCGGTTTTTTCTTCCGGCGGCTTGATTTGATCAATTCCACGGCGCTGGCGGCGCTGGTGCTTCTTGTGGCGCGGCCGCTCGCGCTGCGCGACTCCAGCTTCCAACTGACATTCGTTGCCATTGGCTGCATCGCCGGGCTGGCTTTGCCGTGGTTGGAGAGGTCTGTTCAACCCTATGCGCGGGCTCTGCGTGCCTGGCGGGACGTTACGCGTGACGCCGCTCATGAGCCTCGTGTGATCCAGTTTCGCATTGATGTGCGTTCGTTGGCGCATTGGGTGTCTTCTGCGTTGCCGCAGCGGATGGGCAGCGCAGCGGAAAGTTCGCTCGCTGGCGGGCTGTCGATGACGCTTCGGTTGTGGGAGTTGCTTGTCCTCACGGTGGTGCTCCAGGTTGGGATGCTGCCTTTGATGGCGCGCGATTTTCATCGCGTGACGCTTTCGGGACCGCTTGCAAATCTTGCTGCAGTGCCGCTTACCGGTGTCGTCGTGCCGCTTGGTTTTCTAACGCTTGCGAGCGGACTGGTTTACCATCCGCTGGGAAAAATTCTTGCGCCGTTGCTTGCTTGGCTGACAGTCCTGCTCTTGCGCATCGTTCAGTGGTTTGCGCATTTCCCACGGTGGAGCTATCGGATACCCGGGCCGCCAATCTGGCTGGTGGTTATTTTTTTCGTCGCCGCCTTGTTTCTCGCCGCAGCTATGCGCTTGAATCGTCCCCTGCGACGAAAAACCCTCTGGGCAATAGGTCCAGTTTGGACAGCGTGTGCGCTCGCCGTGGCGATTTTCCCGTTCGGATCGCGGTGGGAGCGAGAAAAGCTGGAAGTAACAATCCTGGATGTGGGCCAGGGTGATTCGCTTTTTGTGGTATTCCCGCGCGGCAAGACGATGCTGATCGACGGGGGCGGAGCGTTTTCTGGATTTCCGGGACACGAGGAACACAACGGCATCGATCCGGGCGAAGAAGCCGTTTCACCGTATATGTGGTCGCGGGGATTTCGGAAGCTGGACGTGGTGGCGTTGACGCACGCGCACCAAGATCATCTCGGGGGGCTCACCGCAGTTCTGGACAATTTTCGCATTGGCAGGCTTTGGATCGGGCGCGAAGTGAATAGCACGGCGCTCAAGAAACTGGAAGACCTTGCGCGGGCGAAGAAAATTCCCATTGAATATGAATTGCGAGGTAAATCGTTTAGCTGGGATGGCGTCCAAGGAGAATTCCTGTGGCCGGAGATCGTGCCGGAGGAAGTCGCCCCATCCGCAAAGAACAACGATTCGCTCGTCCTGCGTTTGCGATACGGAAGCCGCAGCTTGCTGCTTCCTGGAGATGCGGAGAAGCAGGTGGAAAAGGAAATGCTGGAGGAGAATAACGCGGACTCCCTGCGCGCGGATGTGTTGAAAGTCGGGCATCACGGCAGCAAGAACTCCACTACGCCGGAGTTTCTCGCGGCGATGCAGCCGCGCGTCGGGATTATTTCCGCGGGAGAAGGCAATCCCTATGGCCACCCGAGCCCGGAATTGCTTGAAAGACTGGAAAGTGCGGGCGTACGAGTCTTAAGGACGGATCGCGACGGCGCGGTGCATGTTCTCACCGATGGCACGCTGCTCGAAATCAAGTGCTTTGTCGAGTGTCCAGAGACGGCGGACACAACCACTTCAGCCCAGACGCACTCGCCAAATCACAAACAAGACGGCGAGAAGAAGTAGGTAACCAACCGTCGCTTGCCATTCATGATTCTTCTTGTACTGCGCAAACGAAAAGGAACTCGCGGATGCTGCTGCGAGCTTTACGGCCGTTACGCGGGGGATGAAAAGCGGGACGGCGCGCGCGTATTCCTCGAAGGCCGCCCCGTGACGGGAGTGGAGTTCCTGCTCCTCACGGCGCATGACGATGGAATACACGACTGCAAAATAAACGCAGAGAATTGACGCTGAAATCCAGGAATGCGCTGCGATCGAGGCGCCCAGAGTTAGTACCGCGCTGCCGAGATACAGAGGGTTACGCGTGAAGGCATAGGGGCCAGTGACGGTCAGAACTTCCTGCTTGTGAAGATATCCGGCCGCGCGACCGCGCAGCCACAAACCGATCACGCCGATCAATGCGCCAGCAAAAATACTGATCGGCGTGGGCCGCGCAAAATAAAGAACCAGAAGCGCCAGAGGGTAGCCCAGACGCACGCGCCAGCGAACGAAGAATGCGCTTATGCCGCTCATCCGCGAGCTTTGACCTGGTGGCGGAGGGCATCGAACACCGCGTCCACTTGAATCTCCAACATGGAAGGATCAGGCCGGTTCTCGCGTTTATAGGTGGTGATGGCGCTCGGACTGCGCAGAACAATGTCTCTCAGCGAGGCGTTATCGGCGCTGCCGTCTCCGCGGTACGGACCGTTGCGCGCGGGATCTGTGGGACCAAAGAGAGCAACTGCGGGTGTTCTAAGTGCCACGGCAAGGTGAAGCGGACCCGTGTCGCCGCCGACGATGCACATCGCGTTGCGCAGGAGAGCCATCAATGGTCCGAGTTCTCCATTATAGAGGAGCGGGGCGGCGTCACCGCTAGCGTCGCGCACTTCCTTCGCGAGATTCTCTTCCCCGGGGCCGTAATTGATGATGCAGGAGATGCCGAGCGATTCGTGGATTTTCCTGCAGAGCGCGCCAAAACGATCGGGAGGCCAGCACTTGGAGCGCCAGCCCCCGCCAGGACTGACGGCAATGTAGCGCGCGACGCCGTGCCCTTGCAGGTATTCGCGGAACGTAGATTCAGCGCCGGGCGGAACGACGAGTGTAACTCCCGCAGTGCCGTTGCGAGCGCCGGCCCGTCGCGAGAGCTCGCCGTTTTGGTCGGCGATGTGCGCCTCCGTGCATCGGACGCGATCGGTGTAGAGGATGGGAACGCCGTATTCACGGATCGTTTCCGAGGAAAACCCAATTCTGCGGGGAACGTTGCCGAAAAAAGAGAACGCCGCCGACTTCCATAAACCCTGATAGTCGATCGTGCTGCTGAACTTGGTTTTTCGGATCCGGCGGATGAGTTCCCGCAGTGACGTGAAGGAACGGTTCTCGACGGTCCAGACCTCCGAGGCCAGCCCACTGCTTTCGACCAGAAGTTTCCAGCGCGGATGAGTAACCCAAACGATTTCGGCACTTGGAAATGTTTCGCGGAGTCCAGCCACGGCCGGAAACGTATGAACAATATCACCAAGAGAACTCAGGCGCACCGCCAGGAATTTCGGCTCAGGCATGCGGCGCCTTACGGATGGATTCGAGAAGCTCGTGTGTTGAGTGATCCTTGGGGTCGCCGACGATGGCCACGCGAATGCCCAGCCGCGCGGCCACGGCGCGTTCGGGCACGCTCTCTACGGTGTAGTCGGTTCCCTTCGCGTGAACATCGGGCCGCAGCTCTTCCAGGAGAGATTCCACGTTGGGTTCGGCGAAGAGCACGACGTAGTCTACGCTGCGAAGCGCGGCGACGAGTTGGGCGCGCGCGTTTTCGTCGAGAATGGGACGGCCAGGCCCTTTCAAACCGCAAACGCTTGAATCCGCGTTGACGCCTACGACCAGAACATCGCCTTCACGGCGCGCGCCTTCCACGTAACGGATGTGTCCGACGTGCAGCGTATCGAAGCAACCGTTGGCGAAAACAATGCGCTGGCCATGGCGCTTGTGTTCCGTAAGTTTCTGGCGAAGCATTTCGCGCGATATGATTTTGGAGGCAGCCTCGCGCATGGCTTAAGAGGCAGCCCCGGAGGCTTGGCCACGGATGGCTTCGAGAAGTTCTTCCCGCGAAACGGTGGCGGTGCCGCGCTTCATGACCACGAGACCACCCGCGATGTTGGCGATGTGCGCGGCTTCGAGAGCTGAAGCACCGCAGGCGAGCGCAAGAGTGTACGCGGCAAGCACCGTGTCGCCCGCGCCGGTGACATCCACGGCTTGATCGCTGCCGTGCACGGGAATTTGCGCGAGGCGGTCGCCGGGCTCGAATAGAGCCACGCCGTGACGCCCACGCGTCACAAGAAGGGATTGAAGTTTCATCGCGGAAAGCGTGGCGCGGCCCGCCCGCGTGAGCTCTTCTATATTTTGCCCAATCGTGGCGCCATGTTGAGCTTCGAGCTCGGCTTCATTGGGAGTTGCAGCGGTGATGCCCGCTTTCGCGTAACTGTGCAGGTGATACCGCGCATCCAGCGCGATGGGCAGCGCATTCTTGCGTTTCGCGGTTGCCTGCTGGACGAGCTCTGGTGTGGCCACTCCAAACCCGTAGTCGGAAATAGCAAGCGCGTGGGCTTTGCGAAGCTTTGAAGAAAATTGCTGACTCAGCTTCTTTCGAATCGTATCTGGCAATAGAGTTTGCGGCTCGTAGTCTACGCGCAGAACCTGTTGCGCAAGGGTGTGAGCCCATCCGGCCAGAAAACGGCTCTTAGTTGGAGTGGTCCAGCCCTTCACTCGAACAATGCCTGACACATCTACGCGCTTGCGTCGAAAATGACCGATGAGCGCGTCGCCGGCGGAGTCCATGCCCACGGCGGTCACAGGCAAAACGCGAGCACCGAGCGACGCCAGATTGTTCGCGGCGTTGGCGCCGCCGCCTGGAACGAGCTGCGTTTCGCGATGCTTGAGAATGAGCACGGGAGCTTCGCGCGAGACACGAGAGATTTCACCGAACTGAAATTCATCAGCGACAAAGTCTCCGAGGAGAACGACCGTCTTCGACGAAAACTGTTCGACGCATTCGGCCAGGGCGAGAAGATCTACGGATTGTGATGCTGATTTTTGCGCTGGCGGACGCTTCATCGGGGTTGCCTCAGGATCCAGTCTGCCGCTTTCGAAAGATCTTCGGCGACAAAATCTGGTTGCGACGGCCACTTGGCGGAGTGCCAAGTCAATTCGCCTTCGCCATAGCCGCTGCGCACCAGAACGCCCCGGGCACGCGCGCGGCGAGCGAGTTCGATATCGCCATAACGGTCACCGACGACGAACGATCGCCCAAGGTCCAGCGAATGCTCGCGAGCAGCGCGTTCCAGCATTCCGATCTTCGGCTTCCGACAGTCGCAGTTATCGGCGGACGTGTGCGGACAATAATAGAGTGCGTCGACGCGCGTGCCGGAAGCGGCGAGCTGTTCGATCATGAGTTCATTTACAGTTTGCACCAATGATTCCGGAAAGTAGCCGCGCCCGACGCCAGACTGATTGCTCACGACGATTACCGGAAACCCGGCTTCATTCAAGCGGCGAATCGCCGCCCCCGCGAAAGGGAACATACGAAATCGGCTCGCGTGATTCAAGTAGCCAACCTCTTCGGCGATGGTGCCGTCGCGATCGAGAAAAACGGCCGGTCGCATCGCCTGCGGCTCAGGCACTCTGCACCTCAATCTTCAAAAGCCAGGTCCGCACCGCGGCTTCCATCATCTCCGGCGTGACTTTGGTCATACAACGATGATCCGTCGGGCAGCGGCGGAGAAAACAGGGGCTGCAATAAGGCTTTTCCTGCACCACCGTGCAGCGTGGCGTGACCGGCGAGGTTCCCAGCGGATCTGTTGGGCCAAAGACGGCGACGACCGGAAGCCCCACTGCGGCCGCCACGTGCATCGCACCGGAATCGTTGCCGATAAAAAGATGGCATTGCGAGAGGAGCGACGGGAGATCAGCAATCGTGGTTTTCCCGGTGAGATCGATGGGCGGACGCCGCATTTCAGACGCGATGGCAGTAGAGACAGCGGATTCAGCGGCGGTCCCGAATAAAATGACGTCGGCATCCGATTGCAACTGCAAACGATTGGCCACCTCTGCGAATCGCGCCGGCGGCCAGCACTTCGCGGAGCCGTAGGAAGCACCGGCGCCAATGGCCACGCGCAACGCTTTCGGACGCACACCCACTTTGGCAAGAAACTCACTGGCTCGCTTGCGCTTCTCTTCGGGAACAGTCATCGCAATAAACGTCTCGCCCAAAAGCGAATCAAGCCACCCCGCGCGGCGGAGAAGTTCCAGGTAGTAAAACGTTTCGTGCGCTGGGATCTCGCCGGGTTTGGGAACAGCCACCGCGTTCGTAAGAAGTAGACTGCGGCCATCGCGCGCGTAGCCGATTCGTTGGGGAATACCTGCGCGCCAAGCCAGCCAGGCCGCATCAAACGCATTCTGGAGGAGCAACGCCACATCAAATTTCCGTGCGCGAAGTTCGGCAAAAAGCCTTTCGCGGCCGGAAATACCCGCGTGAATGCCTTGCGCATCGTACTCGATCAGCTGATCGCAGACTTGTTGATCGCGGTAGATATCGGCCACATACGGCCGCGCCAAAACGGAAATCTCAGCGTCGGGGAAACGAGTGCGTACCGCGCGCAGTGCAGGCAGCGCCATGATGGCATCGCCGACCCAGTTCGTCGCACGGATAAGAATTTTCATGCGGTGGCTCCCGACCTGGCCGCGAGTGTTTGATCGAGGGCGTTTCTGAAATCCGCTTCAGGACTCACAACCAGGTCAATCACCGCAACGTAAACAGGAGCTTCCGCGAATTTTCGCTGATGAAGATTTTGGGCATCCTTTTCCGTGGTCACAAACGCATTCGCCCCGGCCCGCTTCCCTGCCGCCTCTATCTCCAAAACTTCTGCTTCCGAATAGCGATGGTGATCCGCGTACGTTGCCTGCCCTCCGAGCGCCAGCCCCCAGTTCCGTAGATCGCGAAAAAAAGCTTCTGGATTGCCCAAGCCGCAGAAAGCGAAGAAAGGTCCGATCCCGATTTCGCTGGAGGAGAGCAACGTAATGTCTCCGCCGAGCCGCCGGAAACCAAGCAGCCGCGTGGCCGCCGCGAAAACGGGAAACTGATTCAGCTTGCCGATGGCCTCGATCGCTCCGGGCGTCGTTTCGGTTCTAGTAAAAACAACCAGGTTCGCGCGGCTCATGGCCGATATTGGCTCACGAAGTGAGCCGGCCGGCAAAAGGGACTCGCCGCCAAGCTGTTGAGATGAATCGAGTAAAAGAATGTCCAGGTCGCGCGCCAGGCGCAAATGCTGGAAGCCGTCGTCCAGGAGAAATACATCCACGGGCTGCCGCGATTCAAGGCGCTGGCCTTCCGCGAAACGATCTTTGCCCACGCCAAACGAAACGCGGCCTTGGAGACGAAATTTCATCAATTCAATTTCGTCGCTGGTGCCATCTGCACCGCGGTAACCACGGCTGAGAATTGCGACGCGCTTCCCGTCGCCCAGAAATTGTTCAGCGAGCCAGATTACCATGGGGGTCTTGCCGGTGCCGCCCACCGTCAGGTTGCCGACGCTGATGACCGGCGCATTCAGGCGTTTGCGCTCGAGCCACCCGCGCTCATAAAGAAAAACGCGCAGGCGCACACCGATACCATACAGCAGCGAGAAAGGCCAAAGCAGCATCCGCAACAGCGGCGACAACTTCATCGCGTAGGACCATTCAAATGTTTGGCAATTTCATTCATCGCCCGATTGGTAGCGCCGCGGCTGCTTTCCACCAGGTTCCTCGCGGTCTCGCCCATTGTTTTCGTCCGCTCGGGGTTGCGAAAAAACTCGATCCACGCCACGCCGACGTCCTCCGGGCTTTCCACCTGCACCGCTGCGTTCGCAGCCACAAAGCGCGAAGCCATTTCCGAAAAGTTTTCCATCGAGGGCCCGAACACGGGAATTTTTCCGAAGGCCGCAGGCTCCAGAATATTATGGCCACCGGAAGGAACCAGCGAACCCCCGACAAATGCGCCGTCCGCCAAACGGTACAGTGAGGCGAGTTCCCCAATGCTGTCGAGCAAAAACACGGTCACATCATCGGGAATGATGGAGGCATTGAGAGGTGCGCCTCCCTGCGACTGTGCCGCGGGAACCGGCAACTGCGAGCGCCGGATGAATTTCCGGTGCGATTCGTCAATGAACTCCGCTGCCGCATCAAATCGCTCCGGCTTGCGCGGCGCCAGTACGAGCAGCGCCTTGGGATACTCGCCCTGCAACGTCCCAAACGCGATGAGCGCCAAAGGCTCTTCCGTAGCAACCACACTGCCTGCCACGATGATCGGCGAACGGCCGCTGCGTTTTGTCTCCGCCTCCAGCCAATTCGCAATCGGCGTCGAAGCCGGAAGCTCCAAGTCGTACTTCAAATTTCCGCTGACGAATAAGCGCTCAACAGGCGCTCCGAGTAAACGGATGCGTTCAGCATCCTGCTCGCTCTGCATGAAAAAAGCGCTGGCGTTCGAGAGGGCATCCTTCAAGAAAGGCTGAAGGAAGAAGCCGAACACGCCGAGATATTTCTGGTATCGAGCAAACGACCGGTCGGAAATCCGCCCGCTTACGAAAAGAACGGGCACATTCCGGCTTCGCGCCTCCCGCAGAAAATTCGGCCAGATCTCCGTCTCAAGCACCAGAACAAGCGATGGTTGCACCGCCTTCATCGCGCGGCGCACGCAGAACATCCAGTCGAGCGGAAAATAAATGATGGCGTCGGCAAAGGGCATGCGTTCCCGCGCAAGCTGCTGCCCCGTGATAGTGGTCGTGGAGATGATCAGCGGACGATCGGGATACGCTTCCTTCAAACGCCGAGCCAAAGTAATGCCGGAGAGCGCCTCCCCCACGGAAACAGCGTGAATCCAAATTGCACCAGGGCGCTGCGCGGACAACTTCTCGAGCGCTGGAAACGAGAACCCCAGACGCTCGCCCAAATTGGATAAATACTTGCCCTGGCGAAGCCCCTTCACGACCCAGTAGGGCGCGAGCAAAAGGGCTGCAAAGCCCATGAGTAGGCTATAAATGAAATACACGAAACGTGGCTCCGGTCTGTCCACGCTCCGCCAGCCGCGGGCGGTGCGCAACGCAGGGCAACCCTGCAAGTCCCCCAGGAATCGAAGGCGTCGAGATAGGAAAAGTCTATTATAACCACATGCGAAAACTAACCGTCTTCCTTCCCTTTCTTGGATTGTGCCTGGTTGTGGCGATTCCCGGTGGCACCCAGCAGCCCGCTTCGATGAAGACCGCCTCGCTGCAGTCCCACGAAGGAATGACCATTTCAGCCACGCCGTGGACGGACGTGCGTCTCTACAAGGAGAAATTCCCGAAAAAGTCGCCCTATGCGGCTGGAGTCCTCGCGGTGCAGGTCGCCTTTCGAAACGATTCAGACGACAGCGTGAAAATAAACCTCGATCGCATCCGCATGTCAGTGGCCATCGAAGAAGACAACCGGCAAGAACTAACGCCTCTTACCGCCGGGGAGTTGGCGGACGCCGTGTTGAGGCCGGGCGCCAAGGACCCGACCGCGAAAAGGAAATTCCCTTTTCCTGTTCCGGCAGGCGCGCCGAAAACCGGAAAGGACAAGAACTGGACGGAACTGCAGACGCAAGCCCAGAATGCGGCGATTCCAACCAATGTCTCCGCTCCGCACAGCACCATTCAAGGGCTGCTCTACTTTGATTTGCAAGGACAGTTCGACCTTTTGAGCACCGCTCATCTCTACATCCCGGACATACTGGTGATGCAGAAGAACCGGTCGCTGACGTACTTCGAGATTGACTTGAGCCGGCCGGGACAGATCTAAGCACAAGCGTCAACGAAGCCTGCGAAAAACCGTGCGACCAATTTCAGCTGGTTTGCGCCGCTCGTTCCGCTCGGCTACCATGACTTGTGCAGACTTTCACTCACCACCCCGGAAAAATGCTGAATCTCCTCGACGAATTGAATCCTGAGCAGCGGCTTGCAGCGGAAACGGTCGAAGGCCCTGTGTTGATCCTGGCAGGCGCCGGTACGGGCAAGACGCGGGCCATCACCTATCGCATGGCCAATCTGATAGCCAACGGCGTGCCCGCTGAAGCTGTCCTTGCAGTCACCTTCACGAACAAAGCCGCGGAAGAGATGCGCAATCGCGTCTCGGAACTGCTGCTGCGCGCAGGGATTCCGCCCGCGCAGCCCTGGCTTTCGACTTTTCATTCACTCTGCGCGCGGCTTCTGCGGCGCGAAGCGGCAGCGGCCGGACTTCCCCGGGACTTCTCCATCTACGACGATGACGATCAACTTGCCGCTGTAAAACTCGCAATGGCCAAGCTGCAGATTGATGACGACAGCCTGACGCCTCGCAACGTCCTGAGCCGCATCAGCTACGCAAAAAATCATGGACAAAGCTCTGAGCAAATGCGCGCCGAAGCGTTTGACCAAAATGGGCGCCGCACGGCTGATATTTTTGCCGCGTATGAAAAGTTGCTTCAGGATAGCAAGGCACTGGATTTTGATGATCTCCTTTTGCGTTCGGCTCGATTGTTGCGGGAATCCACGGCTACACGAATGAAGTGGCAAGCGCGCTTCCAATACATCCACGTAGACGAATACCAGGATACTAACCGTGTGCAGTACGAACTAATGCGGCTGCTCACAGGACCTCAGCAAAATGTTTGCGTGGTAGGCGACGAGGACCAATCCATTTATCGGTGGCGCGGCGCGGATGTCTCCATCCTGCTTAGTTTTTCGCGAGACTTTCCGGCAGCGCGCATCGTCAAGCTGGAACGCAATTACCGCTCGACACAGCAAATTCTCAACGCCGCCGGCGCGGTCGTGGCCAACAATCCGGAGCGCCTGGGAAAATCCCTCAGCGCGGAAAAGGGCGAGGGAATCAACCTTAAGTATTTCGAAGCGCGGGACGCGCAGGCCGAGGCGGAATTCGTCGCGGGTGAACTCGAGCGCATCATCAACGACGATTCCGATCAGACATGCGCCGTGGAATACCGCACCAATTTCCAGTCGCGCGCTTTCGAAGAGGTGTTCCGGCGGCGCGGCCTGCGTTACAAGCTCGTCGGCGGATTCAGTTTCTACAATCGCGCGGAAGTGAAAGATGCGTTGGCCTACGTCCGGCTGGCCATGCATCCCGAAGACGATATTTCTTTGTTGCGCGTCCTCAACGTGCCCCCGCGCGGGATTGGCAAGACCACAGTGGATGCCTTGCGAGAGGCAGCACGCGTGGACGGGTCATCGCTGTGGGCCGCGATCGAAAAGTTCGTCTCCGGCGCTTCGGCGGGCCGCGCCGTTACGCCGTTGCGCGCGTTCCGCGATCTCATTGGCAAACTCCAAGTGGCGTTAGCGGAGAAGGAGCCGGCCGAGTTCCTGCGAACGGTTCTGGAAGAATCCGGCTACATGGAGATGCTCAAAGACCGCAACACGCCCGAAGACGTAGCACGAATCGAAAATCTGGAGGAACTCACGCGCGCCGTCGCTGAAAGCATGGAGGCCGGCGAAACGTTTACCGACTTTCTGGACGGCGCGGCGCTGGTCAGCGACGCCGATCAATATGACGGCAAACCTGGCGCGACATTAATTACGCTTCACAGCACAAAAGGGCTGGAATTCGACCACGTGTTCCTGACTGGCATGGAAGAGGGCATCTGCCCGCACAGCCGCGCCTTGAACGAAGACAAAGGCGTCGAAGAAGAGCGGCGCCTGGTCTACGTGGGAATGACGCGCGCACGGCGGTCTCTGACGATGACGCGCGCCGTCTACCGGCGCATTTTTGGAAACGAGCAGCAACTGCGCGCGTCCCTGCCGTCGCGCTTCCTGGCAGAAATCCCCAGCGAACTAGTAGACACCGTCCGCGGTTCGATGGCTGAAATCGGGGAAAAACGCCGCTACGAACCTGACCCGGAGTATTCGTATTCGCCCGAAGAATTCTTGCGGCGCGTGCGCGGCGAAACAAAACCGGCGACCCCCGCACCACGGCGCCAGGCAAGCTCTCCGTCATTTGGGCGTCCCGCAGTCAAGCGAGGTGGCGACGCCAATCCCATGCTCGGCAGAAAAGTGCGCCACCCAAGTTACGGCGTTGGGACAGTTGTGGGCGTCGAAGGCGACGACGAGGATCGCCGCATCTCGGTCAGTTTTCCGGGCCGCGGAACCAAGAAGTTTATCGAGCGGTACGCACAGCTCGAACAGGCGTAACGCCTAAGAGCTGGCGCGGAACACGGCCTGCGCCAACAAGTTGCGTGCCGGGGCGTCTCAGGGTACATTGAGGCCCAGCTTCGTTCCCCAAGACCGTTTCGAATGACGTCAGGCTTCCGGACTGCCCGGACGCGATCGGAGTGCATGGGTGGGATCAGACCTCTTCTGTTGCAAGAGCATCGATCAACTTCTTTCGGATTCGGAAAATGCGGAAGTCCGATTAAAAAAGTCACTTGGCTGGCTGAGCCTGACTTCGCTGGGAATTGGCGCGGTCATCGGCTCGGGCATTTTTACGATCGTCGGCACGGCCATCGCGGGACAAAAGTTTCAAGCCTCTTCCATCCTGAACGCCCCTCTTCTTGAATATTTGATTCACCATTCCGCTTCGTTCGGACGCCCCGGCGCGGGGCCTGCGATTGCTCTCTCGTTTGTCCTCGTCGCCATCGCCTGTGGATTCGCGTCGGTGTGCTACGCCGAGCTCGCCGCGATGATTCCAATTGCCGGCAGTGCGTACACATACACATATGCCACCATGGGAGAACTCGTCGCCTGGATTATCGGCTGGGACTTGATCCTCGAGTACGCCGTCAGCAATATGGCCGTCAGCGTGGGCTTCTCCCAGCACATGGTCAACTTGCTCGACTGGTTCGGCGTGCATCCAAATCCTCGCTGGATTTCACCGGCTTATCTCCCCACAGGATTATCAGACCTGCAGGGCAACATGCTCTACGGCCCCGGCTGGCACATGGGATTCAATTGGCCCGCGTTCATCATCGTGATGCTCCTAACCGTGATCCTGGTGCGCGGCATCAAAGAATCCGCGCGCACCAACAACATCATGGTGTTTCTGAAAATTGTCGCCATCCTGGTGTTCGTGACCTTCGCGTCAAAATTGATTATTCCCGCGAACTATCATCCCTTCGCCCCGAATGGCTGGCCCGGCATATTGACAGGCGGCTCGATCGTATTCTTCACTTACATCGGGTTCGACTCCGTCTCGACCGCTGCCGAGGAATGTAAAAACCCCCAGCGCGATCTGCCCATTGGTATCATCGCAACTCTAATCATCTGCACTCTGCTCTACATAGCGGTGGTGGTGGTGCTTACGGGACTGGTGAAGTGGGACACCCTGGTGGACGACGCCGCGCCCGTTGTGAACACCCTCAGGAAACTTCATTTCACCGGTGTTCGCCTGATCGTTCTGATCGGCGCATTGATGGGCATGATCTCTTCCCTGTTGGTTTTCCAGCTCGGGCAAGCGCGCGTCTGGTTCGCGATGTCGCGCGACGGCCTGTTTCCAAAAATATTCAGCCGCGTGCATCCACGTTTTCAAACGCCAGACTTTTCCACCTGGATGGCCGGATTCGTGGTCGGAATTCCCGCAGGCCTTCTCGATATTGGAACGCTCGCCGATCTCTCGAACATCGGCACGCTGTTCGCGTTCGCTCTGGTAGCGGGAGGAGTGCTGATTCTGCGCTATCGCGAGCCGGATAGGCCGCGCGCTTTCCGCGCTCCGGGCGGTCCACTCGCGCCGGCTCTTACGATCATCACGTGCGTCCTGCTGATGGCGGGCCTGCCGATCATGAATTGGATCCGCTTCTTTGTCTGGATGATCCTGGGGCTGGTGCTTTATTCTTTTTATGGCCGGAAGCACAGTACGTTGAGAGCGGCCAATCGCGTTTAGAGGGAATTGCAGAATGCAACGGTGGGCTTATCACCATCCTTGTAAACGAGCCGCGTCCTCGCTTGCGGTCTTCGTGCTTTTCCTGACTTCTGCTCAAGCATCGCGTGCCTGGGGAAGGAACGGCCAGCGCCTGGTCGTGAACAAGGCAATCGACACTCTGCCGTCTGACATCCGGTTCTTTTTCGAATCAAGTCGCGGCGTGCTCGTCCAGCACGTAACCGACCCTCTCGACTCCATCGCAAAATCCCCCCTGGAGCGCCACAATCATTTCCTGTTTCTCGACAGGTACGGCCGATTTCCTTTCGAGGCGCTCCCCCGCGAATACAAAGCCGCTGTCACCAAATTTGGCAAGGCGAAACTGGACGCCAACGGTCTGCTTCCCTGGCAGATCGGCGTCTACAGCGAAAAACTGACGGAAGCCATGAAGGCCGGCAAGTGGGATGACGCAAGAGTGGACGCCGCCATCCTCGCGAACTACGTGGCCGAGGCCCACGACCCCTTCAACACCACAGATAATTTCGACGGCCACCTCAGCGGCCAGACCGGCATCAACGAACGTTTCGGAACCACGCTGATTGACCGCTTTTCTTCCTTCTTCCCCATGCGGCCTAATGACGCCGTCTTTATCAGCGACCCAACGGACTACGCCTTCGAAGCCTGCCTCAGTTCCCACAGCTGGCTCGAAACCGTTCTTCTAGCCGACCGCCGCGCGCGCCACGGCGAAAGTTCGTTCACCGACGAATACTACGATCGCTTCTACAACCAAGCCGCAGCCATCCTGATTCGCCAGCTCTCCGACGCCGCCACCGACGTTGGCTCCTTTTGGCTTACCGCCTGGGTGAACGCCGGACGGCCGCAGCTACCACATTGACCTTTCGCGAATGACGTCACCTCTGCTCTCCGATCGCATTCTTTCACTGCCCAAGGCGGAGCTTCATCTCCATCTCGAGGGCTCCATCCTGCCGGCAACCGTGTGCGCGCTCACCGCCCGTCATGGCGTTGCCATGACAGAGGCGGAAGTTCGCGGACGTTACGCATATCGTAATTTCCCCGAGTTCATCGAAGCCTTTAAATGGGTGACTTCTTTTCTTCGCGACCCGCAGGATTACGCCCTGATCGCGCGCGATCTCGCGGAACACCTGCTTACGCAGAACGTGGTCTACACCGAAGTGACCTTGTCCGTCGGCGTGATGCTCCTGCGAAAGCAGCAACCCGAAGCCAATTTCGAAGCTCTCCTCCGCGCCACCGAGCCGTTCGAACGCCGTGGCCTGCGATTTCGCTGGGTCTTCGACGCCGCGCGCCAATTCGGCGCAGAAGCAGCCATGAAAGTGGTCGAACTCGCCAAGCGTTGCGCTTCGAAAGCGATCGTCGCCTTCGGCATCGGCGGCGATGAACTTAGCGTTCCCACCGAAGCGTTTCGTTCCACATACGACAAAGCCGCCGAACTCGGGCTGCATCGCTTGATGCACGCCGGCGAAACCGGCGGCCCCGAAAAAATCCGCGAAGCCATCGAACTTCTGGGCGTCGAACGCATCGGCCATGGCATTGCCGCGATCCGCGATCCGGCTTTAATGGACTTCCTCGCAGAACGGCGACTCCCCCTCGAAATCTGTCCCGGCAGCAACCTGAAAACCGGCGCACTCGTGCTCCAGCTCGGCCGCAAACACGCAACAATTGAAGACCATCCGCTGCCCAAGCTCCTGCGCCACGGAATACCCGTCGTCCTCTCCACCGACGATCCCGCCATGTTCCATACCACCTTGCAAACGGAGTATGAAAACGCCGCGCGCATGGGGCTCAATCAAGAAGAGCTCCTGAAGCTCGTGGAAATGGGATTCCTCCACGCATTTGATCTCGCTACGGAACGCCGCGAAGCGCGAAGCACTTGAAGGCAATGCTATACTAGCCGCATGAAAGCACACGTCTGGGTAATGCCCAAACGAACCGTTCTCGATCCCCAAGGACAGACCATTCAGCATGCGCTTGCCGGACTGGGCTACGCCGCCATAAAAGACGTCCGCCAGGGAAAATTCTTCGTCCTCAACCTCGACGGCTGGAGCCGCGAAGAAGCACAAAAACAACTCGAGCGCATTTCCAAGGAAGTCCTCACCAACCTGGTCATCGAAGAATATCGCTTCGAAATCGTTGAATAGCCTGGCCAACTTATGACTCCACCGCCCCGCCGCACCGCGAGTTCCAGCAGATCGTTGAAGCTCTGCGCCTTGCTGGGAATTGTCCTGATGCTGCCGCTCACCGGCTGCAAGGCGGGGGGCCACACCTCTGACCCGCGTTTGCGCCAGATTGACGAATTGCTGGACGCCCAACTGCCCGAGGGCTCGACAAAATCGCGAGTTGTCGTCTACCTCAGCTCGCAAGGCTTTCCCTTGCAAGCATCGAATGATCCGCGCGCAGTGGTGGTTCTCGTCCACCACGTGGATACGGAGACGCTGAAGCCCGTGACGGCGCTCGTTACGCTCCATTTCGATGTCGGAGATAAGCTTAAGTCCTATGAGCTCGTCGAGGCCCCGGATTCCGCCCAGCAACCGTAAGCTCATTCGCGTCACCGTGCCGCGATTTCACGGTCCAGAAGCAGCGGGCATGTTACGCTTTTGAAATCGCTCTCAGGAGAAACCCGGCATGTGTGGAATTGTCGGCTATATCGGCCCTAAGAAAGTTGTCCCCGTCATCATCGAAGGACTTCGTAAGTTGGAATACCGCGGCTACGATTCGGCGGGTATCGCTGTCGTCACACAAGATGGCAAGCTCGAGATTCGCCGAGCACCTGGAAAACTTCGAAACCTCGAAGAGGTCATCGCTAAATCGCCAATCGAAGGCACTTACGGAATCGGCCACACACGCTGGGCCACTCATGGCCGTCCCACCGAAGAAAATGCTCATCCGCACCGCGACTGCACCGGCCAGATCGTCGTCGTGCACAATGGAATCATCGAAAACTACCTCGAACTGAAAGAAAAGCTGCAAAAAGAAGGCCACAAGTTCGCCACGGAAACTGATACGGAAATCGTGGCGCACCTCGTGGAAAAGAATTCGCAAGGCGGCGTCCCTCTTGAGGAAGCCGTGCGCCGTTCGCTGAAGGAATTGCGCGGCATTTACGCCCTGGTTTTTCTGTCCGCCAAGGATCCGCAAAAAATCGTCGCTGCTCGTCTCGGCCCGCCCTCGGTGATTGGTCTTGGTAAGGGAGAGTATTTCGTCGCCAGCGACATCCCCGCCCTGCTTCAGCACACCCGCGAGATGTTCTTCCTCGCCGACGGCGATATTGCCGTTCTCACCGCCAAAGGCGTGCATGTCATGGACCACGACGGCCGCCCCGTCGAACGCCCCGCCCAACACGTGGCGTGGGATCCCATCATGGCGGAAAAGGGCGGCTACAAGCATTTCATGCAGAAGGAGATTTTCGAGCAGCCCCGCGCCGTGCGCGACACCCTGCTCGGCCGCATTTCGCAGGACACCGGAAAAGTCTTCCTCGATGAAATGCAAATCACGGAAAAGAATTTCCGCGAATTTCATAACGTGCGCATCGTGGCTTGCGGCACCAGCTGGCATGCCGCGCTGGCTGGGAAATTCATGATCGAGCGCCTGGCGCGCGTGCCCGTCGAAGTGGACTACGGCAGCGAATTCCGTTATCGCGATCCCATCATCGACTCGAAAACGCTGACCGTGTGCATCAGCCAGTCTGGCGAAACCGCAGACACGCTAGCGGCCCAGCGCGAAGCAAAAACCAAAGGCTCTCCGACTCTTGCGATCTGCAACGTCATCGGCTCCATGATCACCCGCGAAGCCGCGGGAACCATTCCAACGCACGCCGGCCCGGAGATCGGCGTAGCTTCAACGAAGGCCTTCACCGCACAATTGACCGCCTTGCTTCTGCTCGCTTCCTACCTCGGCCAGGTGCGCGGCAAAATGACGGAGGAAACCGCCAGAGCGTTGATGCAAGAGTTCACGCGCATTCCGCACAAAATCGAAATGATTTTGCAAGCGGATGAAACCGGCTTCTACGAAAATCTCGCCCGCCAATTTTTCCGCCACACCGATTTTCTCTACCTGGGCAGAGGCATTCACTACCCGATCGCGCTCGAAGGCGCTCTGAAGCTGAAGGAAATCTCTTATATTCACGCCGAAGGCTACCCTTCCGGCGAAATGAAGCATGGCCCCAACGCGCTCATCGATGAAAATCTTCCGGTCGTGGTTCTGGCGACGCGCGATGAATCCGACCCCGAAGCGATGACTCGCTATGAAAAGAGCGTTTCGAACATTAAAGAAGTCAAAGCGCGCGATGGCATCGTCATCTCCATCGTTACCAACGGCGATCATCTCGCTCGCGAAGCTTCCGATCACATCATCGAGCTGCCGCCCGCCCCGGAGATCCTCGTACCCTTGCTCGAAATAATTCCTCTGCAGTTGCTGGCTTATCACATCGCCGTACGCCGCGGATGCGACGTGGACCAGCCGCGCAACCTGGCGAAATCCGTCACAGTAGAGTAGCCGGGTCCGTTTTCCGCTAAAATAAACGCATGATTCGAATCTCGCGGTTGTGCGTGTGCGCCATATCCTTCTTTCTACTCACTGCCTCCCGCCCAGCCGATGCTCAAGCGCCTCCAGCGGCAACCGCGCCCCTCCGCGAACTCCACGTCGAGGGCGTCAAAATCCTCACTGAAGCGCAAGTGCTATCTCTGACCGAATTGCAAATTGGCTCGCAAGTTGGAAAAGACGATCTCCAAGCCGCCGCCGACCGGCTCGTAAAGAGCGGCCTCTTTTCCAAAGTAAATTACAGCTTTCAAACGCGCGGCCAAGGCGTGTCGGTGACGTATCATGTCGAGGAATCGCCCCGCATCCCGGCTTACTTTGACAATATTCCTTGGTTCGCGGACTCCGAACTCACCGACGCCATCCGCAAGAAACTTTCCTTCTTCGACGGAACTTTGCCCGAAGGCGGCACCGCGGTGGATCTAGCCGCGGAAGCCGTGAACGAATTGCTGGCCGCAAAAGGGCTCCAAGTCTCACTCGAACACTTGGTGATCGCCAATCCCGCCGGCGAAGGCAACGTCCAGGAATTCCGCATCGAAGGCGCGACCATGACGATGTCCAAGGTGGAATTCAGCGATTCCTCGCTGGCCGCCTCGCATGCCGTCCAACAGCATCTCTCCGAAGTTTTAGGGAAGCCTTATTCGCGCATGACCATTGACCTGTTCCTCACGGAGTCCATTCGTCCGATCTATCTGCAGCAGGGCTATCTGCGCGCCAAACTCGGGCCACCGGAAGTTCGCCTGATGGGCAATCCCAATCAGAAACTTCCCGATCAAATTCCTGTCTACGTGCCGGTGACGCCCGGCGGGGTATATCACTGGAAAGAGGTTCATTGGACGGGAAACACGTTGTTGTCGGAATTTACTCTGACCGGCCTGCTGGGCGTCAAGCCCGGTGACGTCGCCGACGGCATGCAAATGGAAGCAGGCTGGGATCGCATTCGCGAAGAGTATGGCCATCACGGCTACCTCGACGCAAAATTGAATTTTGTTCCAACGTATGACGATGACGCGCACACCGTCTCTTACGCAGTGAGCGTTCAAGAAGGCGCCCAATATCATTACGGCAAAATGGTCCTCACCGGGCTCTCCCTTGCCGGCGAACGCAAAGTCTACGCCGCCTGGACCATCGCCTCGGGAAATGTCTTCGACAAGGCCAAGTTCGAAGAACTCCTCCAAAAATTGCAGGTTCATCAAGAACAAGTTTTCGGCGAATTGCCCGTGCACTACGACAACGTAGGACACTGGTTGCAAACCGACCCCGCTAAAGCAACCGTAGACATTCTCTTGGATTTCAAGTGATGCCCGTGCGCGCTTTCGAGAAACTGCGGCGTCAGCCGCACTCTGCGATATACTTTGCACTGCGATGAATAACCTCATTCAAATTCTCTCCGGCGAAGGAACGCTCGCGGGCGCGGATGAAAAAGAAGCCCTGCTTCTTTCTCGGCTTGCTAACCTTTCTTCCGTCATCGTTGCTCTCTCGGGCGGCGCGGATTCCGCGTATCTGGCGTGGGCAGCGCACCAAGCGCTTGGCGATCACGCTTTAATCGTTACCGCGCTCTCGCCCAGCTTTTCCGCCCATGATCGCACCATGGTGGAAGAGTTCGTGAACAAGCTGGCCGTTCGGCACGAATTCATCGAAACATATGAAATGGAAAATCCCTCCTACCGCGCGAACGAGCCCGATCGCTGCTTCTTCTGCAAGGACGAGCTCTTCTCCAAACTCGACGAGCTCGCGGTCGCCCACGGATTTGCCGCCGTCGCCTACGGCGTAAACGCCGATGACACACTCGACTTCCGCCCCGGCCATCGCGCAGCCGCCAATCATCAAGTCCTCGCGCCGCTCTTGGACGCCGGCCTTCGCAAAGCAGAGATTCGAATGCTCTCGCAGCGTGCTGCCCTGCCCACGTGGGACCGCCCCGCCTCCGCCTGCCTCGCCTCGCGCCTGCCCTACGGCACGGAGGTCACCCCGGAGCGTCTCGCATTAGTGGAGCGCGGCGAAGCCGCCATGCGCGAGTTGGGCTTCCGCCAATTCCGTGTGCGCCTGCATGACCAACTGGCGCGCGTGGAAATTGCGCCGGAAGAGATGCCACGCGCGCTCTCGTTGCAAATGTCCGCGACCATCGCGGAACGCCTGAAAGCCGCCGGCTTCTCTTACGTCGCTTTGGACTTGGAGGGCTACCGCCAAGGCTCCCTGAACGAGACTCTTTCGTCGCGCAAGAAGCCTTCCGCCAAAGCTACTTCGGGAACATAATCCTCTTGTCTTGCGTAACTATTAGTGGAAGTAGCCAGAGCAGATTTCTGGGTCTTTTCGGAGGATGAATGCCGCGTCACCGCCATCTTAGCCTGCACGTCGCCGTGCTTACCGCAGCCTTTGTCGTGGTCGGTTGCAACGTCGGGCCCTCGGTCAGCGGCAGCTTTGAGCGCACTTTTACTGTGTCCGGCCCGATTCGCCTGGAACTCACAAATACCGCTGGCGACGTGGACATCACCGGAAGCGCCGACGGCAAAGTACACATCCACGCAGACGTGCGCGCTTCTGGAATGGGTTTTGACAAGCCTCAGAAACGTCTCAGTGACACGCTTGCAAATCCCCCGGTCGAGCAGCGGGGCGACACCATTCGCATCGGCAAAGAAGACGCCCACCTGCGCAACCTCTCTATCACCTACAGCATTCAAGTGCCGCACGACACGGAACTGAGCGCCAACGTGGTGTCTGGCGCGCAAACGATTCGCGGAATACGTGGTCCCGTCAAAGTGCAGGCTGTTTCCGGAGTGATCAGCGTCGAGAAGATCGATCGCGATGCTCAGCTAAATAGCACGAGCGGATCGGTCTCGGCCACGGATATTGGCAACGACGTAAAAATCTCCAGCGTCTCTGGAAGCGTCACCGTTTCAAATGTCAAAGGCGATGTGATCGCGAATGCCGTCGCCGGAGTCATTCGCGTGTCCAAGCCTGGTGGACGGGTGGATGCAAATGCTGGCAGCGGAGAAGTCGAAATCCAGGGCGCGATGAATAATGTAAAGGCCCATGCCGCCTCGGGCCTCGTCTCCGTCATGGGAAACCCCGGCGCGGACTCCTACTGGGAACTCAAAACAATTTCCGGCGGCGTCCAATTGAACGTTCCCGCTTCTTCGAATTTTCACCTGTCAGCAGAAGCAGTCTCCGGCGAAATTCGCGCCGACATTCCCATCGTCATCGAGGAACAGGGCAAGCGCACTCTGCGCGCCCACATGGGAACAGGCGGCGGCCGCGTGGAAGTGCATACCGTCTCCGGCGACATTCGCGTAAGCGGTTCGAATGATGCGCGCGCCGCTGGCGCCCCCTAGCGTTTCAGAAATCGCGCGAGAACTGGCGACAATTCTCCCCGATACCTTTAGAATCTCTTTCCATGCCACCCCGGCGTTTCTTCGCGCGTGCTATCGCCTCGCTATTTTCCTGCGCCCTCGGAGTATCGGTACGCGCAGTGGCCGCCGCACAAAACCAACAGGCTCCGCCTGCACAGACTTCGAAAGAAGGTGCCGCGAAACAAGCCCCGTCTGCAAAGCTGCCCTCGCCTGAGGAGGCACTTCAGCATGCCATCGCAGATGCCGGGAATGACCGCGCCGCTCTGGTCCGCAATCTGGAGTACTATCTGTCTAAATTTCCCGAATCGCCGCAGAGGCCTCAAATCTACCGCGCGCTCGTCGAAGCATGTATTCAGCTGCGCGATAACGCCTGCGCTGCCAACTACGCGGAACGCATCGTTGCCCTTAAATCTGACGATATCTCCATGACCATCCTCAGTATTCAGCTTCTGGAACGCACCGGTGACGAAGCCGGCCTACGCCGCGCCGCCCACTACGCATCCCGCGTGCTCGACTTTGTGGACCGAAGTTCCCCTGAGGACAAATCCCCGCGGATTTCGCAGGAAGAGTGGGCCGCCGAACGAAAACGCGATCGTTCCTCCGTCCTGTTTTTGCGCGGACGGCTTGAGATCAAATTGAAAGACGCCTCCGCCGCGCAAAAAGATTTTGAAGCCAGCTACGCTGTCTTGCCCAGCGCTTCGGCCGCCGAACAGCTCGGCGAAATCGCCGAATTGAAAAAAGATCTCCACACTGCGATTCAACAATACGCTCGAGCGTTCGCGCTGGGCGATTCCTCGAGCGGCGCCACCGGTCGCCGCGCCATCCGCCAGAAATTGGGAAATGTTTGGCGGCTCGCGCACGGCTCCGACGACGGATTAGGCGAGTATCTCCTCAAAACGTACGATGAGGTCTCCGAGGTCGCAAACGGCCCGAAAACCAAACGAAATGCGGATGCCCATGAACTCTCGGAGTTCACGCTCCGCAAAGCGCCGGAGGGCACTCCGTTCTCGTTGAAAGACGCAAAGGGTAAAGTCCTCGTCGTGAATTTTTGGGCTACCTGGTGCGGCCCGTGCCACTACCTGGAGCCGCTCTTCGCGCACGTGGCATCGGAATTCCAGGGGAACCCCGACGCGTTATTTCTCGCGGCCGATTGCGATGAAGACGAAACTCTCGTGCCGCCCTACCTCGCGGAGGATAAGCCGCGCACAACCGTCGTCTTTGCCGATGGCTTGGAACGGCTGTTTGCCGTCAACTCTTTCCCCACCGTCATTGTGATTGACCGCGAGGGAAAAACCGCATTCCGCTCGGACGGTTTCGAGCCGCTTGCGTTCGAACAGGATCTGACTGCTGCGGTACGCCGCGCGCTTGCCGCAACAATTGCTCCGGCGGCTAGCAGCAAGACGCCCTAGCCGTGCGTCGAGGAAGTCTGCGGATACTTTTCCGCAACCTCTCGCGCTGCGAGAATCGTATTGACGTGAATTTGAACGGTATCTTCGACGCGCCGCGCGTATCCGCCTGCCAGAGTTGTCGCCACCGGAATCTTGCGCTTGCGCGCTTCCTCAAAAACTCTGCGGTCGCGCTCCTTCAATCCTTTTTTCGTCAGTGACAATCCTCCGAGTTGGTCTTCGCAATAAGGATCGGCGCCACCCACATAAAAGAGAATCTCCGGCTGAAACTCATCGAGCGCTGTTTGAACCGCCGGAAGCAACGCATCCAGATATTCCTCATCACCCACGCGGTCCGCCATATTCAAGTCAATGCTCGACGGCGGCTTGTGCGCGGGATAGTTGTTCTCCTGATGAATGGAAATCGTAAAAACTGTTTGATTCTTGCTGAAAATGGCGGCCGTGCCGTTGCCATGATGCACATCCGTATCCACGACCATGGCTCTTTTCACCGCGCCATCCGCTTGCAGCTTTCGAATCGCCACTGCCACATCATGAATCGCGCAGAATCCCTCGCCGTGCCCCGGATACGCGTGATGAAAACCGCCGCTGAGATTCGAACCGAACCCGTCGCGCAGCGCCGACTGCCCCGCAAGAATCGACCCGCCCGCCGCAAGCCACACCGCTTCGACCAGCTCAGGAGAATACGGCACTTCCAAAAGCATCACATCGCTGGCAGTGAGCGCACCGGTCTTCAGTTTGCGCACCCACTCCGCGGTGTGCACGCGCAGAATGTCCTCGTCGCTCGCGCGTTCGGGGCGGAGAAAATCATCTTTCGTCGCGATGCCTTCGCGAAGGAGCATTTCGTAAATAAGACGGAATTTCTGCGAGGGAAAAACGTGCGGGCCAAGGTTCAAATCATACCGCTCGTGGTAAACGACTTTGAATGGAAGAGAAACTTTCATCGCCCACGATCGGAAGTTTCTTACTGTGAACTATCAACTGTCGACTGCAAACCGCCTCAGTTCTCGCGTTCGAGGATGAAGTCTGGGAGCGTGGCGAGCGCGCGATAATATTCCGAATCTCCGCCGCCGTTGAGGCAAGCCTTGGCGCGTTGCGCGTAGTCGTGCGCGAGGTTTCGCGCGCGATCGAGCGCGCCCGATTCATGCACCAGTGAAACGATGGTCTCCGGACGGACGGAATTGAATTCTTTTTCGGCAAGAACTCGCGCGACCATTTCGCGCGCGTCACGATGACCATTTTCCATTGCGTAAATCAATGGCAGCGTGACTTTGCCTTCTTTCAGATCGCTCAAAACCGGCTTTCCCAGTTGCTGCGCCGACGCCGTAAAATCCAGTAAATCGTCCACCAATTGAAATGCCAAGCCCGCATACTTGCCGTAATCGGCGAGCGCTTGCTCTTCCTCGCCTTCGAGCCCGCCCAGCACTGCGCCGAGACGCGCGCAGCCACTGAAGAGGCATGCAGTTTTGTAGGTAGCCAAACGCAGCGCGTCATCTTCCGTCACGTCAATGCGGCCAATCTTGGAAAGTTGAATCAGTTCGCCTTCGACCATTTTCTGCGTCAGATCGATGAGGATGTCGAGAATGCGAAAATTGCGCTCTTCCAAGGCCATTTGGAAGGACTGCATGTACAGCCAATCGCCCGTAAGGACGCTGCGATGATTGCCCCAGCGTGAGTTGGCCGAAGGACGGCCGCGGCGCGTGTCCGCGCTGTCAATGACGTCGTCATGAATGAGCGTTGCGCTGTGCAGAAGTTCCACGACGGCAGCGAGGCGAATGGCGCTGCGATCCGAACGGCCCGCGTGGCGCGCTGAGAGCAGCAAAAGCGCGGGGCGCAGGCGCTTCCCTCCTCCACCGAGCAGATAGGCAGTGATTTCCGAGACGTCCGGAAATGCCGTATCGCTTTGCCGCGCGAGTTCCTCTTCGACCAAAGCGAGGTCGTCACGGACCAGATCAAAAATCTCTTTGACCGTCAGAAGGGCGATAGAGTATCTCCCAAGCTAACTCGTTTCCTTGAGACCTGAGGCCGCGAGACGCGCCGGCCGGGCAAGACCGAAGAAGCGCCGAAAATTGTCCGACGTGGCGGCGGCAACTTCGTCTGGCCGTAAGTTTCTCACACTCGCTATTGTACGCGCCACTTCCGCTACATAGGCAGGCTCATTGCGTTTGCCGCGGAAGGCCTGTGGTGCAAGATACGGAGCGTCCGTCTCAATCAAAATTTTCTCTAGCGGCAAAACCTTCGCAACGTCGCGAATGTTCTGTGTTTTCGGATAAGTCGAATTTCCGGCAAACGAAACCATAAAGCCCATTTCAATTCCCCGCCGCGCGTCCTCGAGCGTGCTGGTAAAACAGTGCAGAATTCCACCAATGCCGGTTGGACGCCAGACTTCGTCCAACAAATTCAGGCAATCGGACCAGGCATCGCGGCAATGAATGATGATTGGCAGTTTTGCTTCGCGTGCAAGTTCCATTTGATCGCGAAACACGCGCTGTTGCACGTCGCGCGGAGAGTGATCGTAGAAATAGTCGAGGCCAATCTCGCCCCAGGCAATGACTTTTTCATGTTTGGCGAGAGCAGCAAGCTGCTCGAGATGTTTTGGCGTGACCTGTTCCGCCTCGTGCGGATGAATCCCGATCGTGGCGTAAATCCAGTCGTGCTGCTCAGCGAAGGGGATAGCGGAATCCAATTTTTCTGGTCCTGGACCCGTGCCGATGGCGAGCAATGTGGAAACTCCAGCCGCGCGGGCGCGTTCGAGCATGGCCTCGCGGTCCTCCGTGAATTGCGGAAAATCAATGTGCGCGTGTGAATCGATCAGTTCCATGGTTTTGTAGCGCAGGCACTCTTGCCTGCGCTCTTTCGTTTCATTCAGCACAAACCCCGCACAGACAGGAGTGTCTGTGCTACTTGAGCCGGGCGCCGATTTCGACGTCTTCGTCGGGGAAGCCGGCGAGGACGGGACGGCCTTCGGGGCCGACGGAGGCGGCGACTATCATGCCGTTGGATTCGACGCCGCGGAGTTTGCGGGGCGCGAGATTCACTACGACGGCGACTTTGCGGCCGATCAGTTTTTCGGGCTCGTAATATTGGGCGATGCCGGCACAGATCTGGCGAATCTCGGTGCCGATGTCCACGGTGAGCTTCAGCAGTTTGTCTGCGCCGACGATGCGCTCGGCGGTCTTGATCTGGCCGACGCGCATCTCGACTTTGGCAAAATCCTCGATGCCGATCTTTTCCGCGGTCGCGGGCGCAGCGGCGGTAGCAGCGCCGCCAACAGCAGGTGCGCTCGCAGGCGCGGGCGTGGTGACCGGCGACGGTTGCTTTTGTTCTTCCTTTTCCATGGCTTCCATCCTCTCGATTGCTTCTGCTTTCTCAATGCGCGGGAAAAGCGCTTGCGACTTGCCAAGCGGCGTGCCGGGAGCGAGCTGTCCCCAGCGTAGTCCGTCCAAGGCAACAGAGCTGGGCTGCCCTGTTTGACCGAGCAGCGTCCATACCTTTGCGGTGCTTTCCGGTAAGACGGGATGCGTTAATACCGTGACGATCCACAGGACTTCTGCAGTGGTCCAAAGAATTGTGGCGCGGCGTTTCTGGTCGGCGTCTGTTTCGCCGAGCGACCAGGGGTGCTCGGTGGTCAGATACTTATCTGTTGCGGCGATGAGCGACCAGAGCTCTTCCAGCGCGAGAGAGAATCCCAATTTGTCGTACTGCTCGAGGACTTCACCAATCGTCTCTTGCGCCTTGGCCGCCAGAGCGGTGTCCTGGGGTTGAAGATCACCGGGCTTGGGAATCTTGCCGCCGGAATTCTTTTCGATCATTGCGGCGGTGCGGCTGGCGAGGTTGCCGAGGCCGTTGGCGAGGTCGCTGTTGTAGCGCTGGACTAGCGCGTCGTAACTAAAATTGCCGTCCTGGCCGAAGACGGTTTCGCGCAGAAGATAGTAGCGAAGCGCGTCCATGCCGAGAACGTGCACGATGGGGCGCGGGCGGACAACGTTGCCAAGCGACTTGCTCATTTTCGCGCTGTCCATGAGCAGCCAGCCGTGCGCCCAGACTTGTTTCGGCAGCGGCAGTCCGGCGGCCATCAAGAACGCGGGCCAATAGACCGCGTGGAAACGAATGATTTCTTTGCCGACGAGATGCACATCCGCAGGCCAGTATCCAGTTTTTTCGTACTGCGGGCCGCCGACGGCGCTGAGATAGGCGGTGAGCGCGTCGAACCAAACGTAGAAAACGTGTGGCTCCTCGCCAGGAACGGGAATGCCCCAACGGACCGAAGTACGCGTGATGCTGAGATCGCGCAGACCGCCTTCGACAAAACTAAGAACTTCGTTGCGGCGCGCCTCGGGTTGAATGAAATTGGGATGCTTGGCGTACCAATCGAGAAGCGGCTTCTGGAATGCGGAAAGCTTGAAATAGAAATTGGCTTCGGTGACGGTTTCGGTGGGGCGGCCGCAGTCGGGACAATTCTCGCCGGGTTTGACGTCCACATAGGCGTTGTCGTAGATGCAGTATTGCCCAGTGTAGTGGCCGGGGTAGACGAAGCCGTTGTCTCGGCACTGCTTGAAAAGCCATTGGACGGTATGAGCGTGTTTTAAATCGGTGGTGCGGATAAATTCGTCGCCCTGCACGCCGAGTTCGTCCCAGAGGGCGCGCCACTCGGCGGCCATCTTCGCAACAAATTCGGACTCGGGAACGCCGGCTTTTTTTGCGGAGCGTTCGACGTTGACACCGTGCTCGTCCGTACCGGTGGTCATCACCACGTCGTAGCCGCGCATCCGCTTGTAGCGGCGAATGGTGTCGCACACGATCGTCGAATAGGTGTGGCCGATGTGCGGCAAGCCGTTCGTGTAGTAGATCGGCGTGGTCAAATAATATTTGGGTTTAGCGGGCATTTTGAATGTTGTCAGTTTTCAGTGGTCCGTTTTCAGTTCCGAGAAAAAATCGAAGAGGGGCACGAAGTATCTTGCCCCTACGGAAGCAACAATAATTCACGAGCCTCCTTGATAGGCGCGCAACGCTTCGCTGATCACGCGCTGCAACGGGACGTTTTTTTCGACGGCTAGTTTGCGGCAGTCGTCATATTCGGGGGCGACGTGCAGGATTCGGCCGTTCACGCGGGAGATTTTGATGCGCACGTCGCCGAAATTCGTGGCCACACTTACAAACTCGCGAGGCAGCACGCGGCGTTGTGCGCGATAGGTGCGCGCGCCGAAGGTGGTCGTCTCGGCAAAAATCAGCGACATCAGCGCGTTGGTGTCTTGAGGTTTACACAAAACGGTAAGCAGCGTGCCGGGACGGTTCTTTTTCATTTGCACGGGCGTGGTGTAAACGTCGAGGGCACCGGCGGCCAAAGCTTTTTCCAGGAAGTAGCCGTAGATCTGCGGGTTCATATCGTCGAGGTTGGCTTCGATGACGGCAATCTCTTCGTCGAAGCCGGCGACGGTTTTTTCGGCGGCTTCACCAATCATAATGCGAAGAACGTTGGGCTGGCCTTCGAGGTCGACGGTGCCAGCGCCGTAGCCGATGGCGGTGACGCTCATGGGCGGCTGCGGACCGAAGGAATCGCAAAGTGTCGCGACGATAGCAGCACCGGTGGGCGTGACAAGTTCTTTTTGCACGCCGTTGGAGTAGGTTGGCTTGCCTTGCAGCAGATTCGCGGTGGCGGGCGCGGGAACGGGCAAAACGCCGTGCGCCATTCTCGCCGTGCCGCCGCCGACGTTCAGGGGGGAGCAGGCGAATTTTTCGATGCCGAGGGCTTGGAAGCCGATGCAGGCGCCTACGATGTCCACGATGGCGTCAACGGCGCCAACTTCATGAAAATGAATCTTTTCGATCGGCACGTCGTGGACGCGGGCTTCGGCTTCGCCGAGTTTGGTAAAGATCGCTGCCGCGCGTTCGCGCACCCTCGGAGCGAGTTGCGATTTCTGCAAAATCTCGAGAATGGCGCTGAGCGAGCGATGTTTCTGCTGATCCTCGGTCTTGACCTTGACGTAGGTGGCGGCCATGCCGTTCTTCCACACTTTTTCGGTGGAAATCTCCCATCCGGGAACTTGGAGGCCTTGCAATTCGGCGCGCAGATGCTCGACAGCGCATCCGGCGTCAACCAAAGCGCCGAGCGTCATGTCGCCACTAATGCCGGAAAAACAATCAAAATAAGCGAGTTTCATTCAGGTCGCTGCCGAACGGTAGGACTACAGCGCGAAATTGTCTCTCCGTCGGATACAAATTGATACTATCGGCGCGGACCAGAGGTGTCAAACAGATGGCGCACTCCTACTGACTTTGACCCTTCTCGGCGGCATCTCCTATACTGACGTGATTCCATTCATGAGACTTAGGTTCACTGGGGAACTGTGTACCAGACACTGACAAATCACTTGCGCGAGGCGCTGGCGGGGCATATCCGCGAGAAGTATGGCGTGGAGATCGCGATCGTGCTGGAGCGGCCGCCGAAAATTGAGATGGGGGAGGCGGCTTCGCCGGTGTGTTTTGAATTGGCGAAGCGGCTGAAGAAGCCGCCGCGGCTGATTGCGCAAGAGATTGCGAATGGGCTGGGGCCGGTGGAGGGGATCGCCAAGGTCGAGGTGGCGGGCGGGGGGTATTTGAATGCATATTTCGATCGGGCGGGGTTTTGGACTAACGCTATGGCGGAGGCAAAAGCGGGGAAAGAGAATGGACAACGCAGAGACACCCCGACCGGGTCGGGGCAGGTGCCGAACGCGGAGTTGCGCCGAGAGGGCCGGGAGACTCCATCGGTCGGCAAGCAAGGGAAGGTGATTGTCGAGCATACGAGCATCAATCCGAATAAGGCGGCGCACATTGGGCATGTTCGGAATGCGGTGCTGGGCGACACGATGGTGCGGGTGCTGCGGCATGCGGGGAACCGGGTGCAGATTCAGAACTACATTGATAACACCGGGGTGCAGGTGGCGGACGTGGTGATTGGGTTTCTGCAGATGGAGCAACGAACGCCCATCGGCGTGAAGATGATGGCGATGGAGCCGAAGTTCGATTACTACTGCTGGGATTTGTATGCGAAGGCGACGCACTTTTTTGCGGAGGACAAGGCGCGGGCGGAGAAATTGCGCGGCACGACACTGAAGGCGATTGAAGAAGGCAAGGGCGAGGATGCGGAAGTGGCACAAGTGGTGGCGGATGCGATTGTGGGTAGCCATTTACGGACGATGGCGCGGCTGGGGATTTACTACGATTTGCTGGCGCGGGAGAGCGAGATATTGCATTTGAAGTTTTGGGATAGGGCGTTTGAAATGTTGAAGAAGTCGGGGGCGATTCAGTTGGCTACTAGCGGCAAAATGGCGGGGTGTTGGATTTTGCCTTGGGAAGAGGAAAAGAAAGAAGCTTCAAAAACTAACGCGGAGGCCGCGGAGAACGCAGAGGGCGCAGAGAAGAGTGAGGACGAGGAAAATACGCAGGACAAGATTATTGTGCGGTCGAATGGGACGGTGACGTACGTTGGGAAGGATATTGCGTATCAGCTTTGGAAGTTTGGGTTGCTCGGGAAGGATTTTCATTACCGGAAATGGCCGAATGCCTCGGAGGGGGAAACGGTTTGGGCCACGACGAGCGGGAAGAATGATCCGACGGCACCGCATTTTGGGGAGGCGGCGACTTGCGTTTATAACGTGATTGATGCGCGGCAGGCGTATTTGCAGAAGGTTGTGGCGGCGGGGTTGCGGGCGCTGGGACACGGGGAGGCGGCGGAGCGGTCGATTCATTTGTCGTATGAGATTGTGGCGCTGACGCCTCGGTGTGCGGCGGAGATGGGCTATGAGCTAACGCCGGAAGAGGCGAAGAAGCCGTATGTGGAAGTGAGCGGGCGCAAGGGATTTGGCGTGAAGGCGGATGATTTGCTGGACCAACTAGAGGCGGCGACGATTGCGGAGGTGCAGCAGCGGCATCCGAACATGAGTGCGGAAGAGCAGAGGCGCACGGCGCACGCGATTGCGGTGGGCGCGCTGCGATTTTTTCTGCTGAAGTTTACGCGGACTTCGATCATTGCGTTTGATTTCAAGGATGCGCTGAGTTTTGAGGGAGAGACGGGGCCGTATTGCCAGTATGCGGTGGTGCGAATTCGCGGGATTCGGCGCAAGGGTGTGGAAGCGGGGGCGACGAGCGTTGAGGTGACAAAGGAATCCGCCGGTGCGTTGCTTTCCGGGGCCGAGGGAGACGGGCTGTGGGAACTGCTGGTTGCGGCGGGTTCGCTGGATTATGCGGTGGACGCGGCGATTGGAACGCAGGAGCCGGCGTTTGTGGCGAAGTATGCGTTTCAGTTGGCGCAGGCGTTTAATAACTTTTATCACAAGCACCATATTTTGTCGGAGGGGGATGAGCAGAAGCGGGCGTTCTTGCTGCGGTTGACGGAATTGGTGGAGGCGCAGCTGGTGCGGGCGCTGGGATTGATGGGGATTGAGGCGCCGGAGAAGATGTGACGGTAGGACAGGCATTCTTGCCTGTCCGGCTTAATGTGGGGCATGGGTATAACGGGACAGACAGGAATGTCTGTCCCACTTTTTTTCGCAATGCCCCCTAATACGATAGGACGAGGTGGACCAGAGTGCGGAGGGCTACGCCGGTGGGGCCTTTGGCGAGCCAGGGCTTGGCGTCGTCGTTCCAGGCGGTGCCGGCGATGTCCAAGTGGATCCAGGGGGAGTCGCCGGCGAATTCGCGGATGAACCAGGCGCCGGTGATGGAGCCGCCGCCTTTGCCGCTGCCGATATTCTGGATATCGGCGAAACTGCCCTTGATGAACTCGCGATACTCATCGTCCATGGGAAGCTGCCACATTTTTTCGCCGACGGATTTGGCGCTGGCGAGAAGTTTGTCGGTCCAGGCTTGATCGGAGCCGAAGACGCCGACGTTAATGTTGGCGAGCGCGACGACGATGGCTCCGGTGAGGGTGGCGGCGTCGACTAAGTGAGTGGCGCCGAGTTGCTTGGCGTAGTGGACGGCGTCGGCGAGGATGAGGCGGCCTTCGGCGTCGGTGTTGAGGACTTCGATGGTTTTGCCAGACATGGCGGTCTGGATGTCGCCGGGCTTTTGCGCGGTTCCGCCGGGCATGTTTTCGGTGGAAGGAACGACGCAGATTACTTTCACGTTTGGTTTCAGCGCAGCCAGCGCGCGCATGACGCCGAGCATGGTGGCGCCGCCGGCCATGTCGTACTTCATTTTTTCCATGCCTTCGGCGGGCTTGATGGAGATACCGCCGGTGTCAAAGGTGACGGCCTTGCCGATGAGGCCGATCACCGGGGCGCCGGGTTTCAAATTTGCGGGCGTGTAGGTGACGACCATAACGCGCGGCGGCTCGGGGCCACCTTGCGCAACGCTTAGCAATGCGCCCATCTTCAGGTCGGCGATTTTCTTCTCATCGAGGATTTCGACGGCGAGGCCGGCTTGCTTGGCCATGGCTTCGGCTTTATCGGCGAGGATGCGAGGAGTGAGTTTGTTGGAGGGCTCGTTGACGAGGTCGCGGGTGAAATTCTGGGCCTCGGCGATGATGCGGCCTTTCGAAAGGCCTTTTTCACCGGCGGCGCGTTCGGCTTCGGAGTAGCCCGCGAGCAGGACGGTATCGACGTTCTTCTCGTTCTTTTTGTCGGTCTTGTATTTGTCGGTTTCGAAGTTGGAGACGATGGTAGCTTCGGCGATGGCTTGGGCGGTTTCTTCCGTGGCGTCGCCTTCGCGGACAACGAACGCAATGTTTTTGACCGAGCGTGATTTGAGATAGCGCAAGGCGGCGCCGGTGACTTTGCGGAGAGTAGCGCCATTAAATTGTTCGCGCTTCCCTGCTCCGACGAGGAGGAGGCGGGCGGCCTTGAGCCCGCCGGGCGCGTGGACCAATGTAAATTCGAGAGCCTTGCCGGTTAGCTCGCCGCTTTTTGCGAGTTTGCGAAGCAGGCCTGCGGCGGCCTGATCCAATTCGGCGATCCTGCCTTGGATGGGGTCAGTCTCTTCAAAAACATAGGAAGCCAGGGCATCGGTTTCGAGTGCTGCGAACGGCTTGGTATCGAGCGTGATCTGCATGGTGCGTTTATCGCCTCCGATTGCGATACATGGATTGTTCCACTTCGCGGCGGGCTTCCTTGGTGCGCTCGTCCTGGCGGCGGTCCCACGACTTTTTGCCTTGGGCCAGAGCGATTTCGACCTTGGCGATACCGTTGCGAAAGTAGATTTTCAAGGGGATGACGGTCAAACCTTTAGCCTCGGTGCGGCCGTAAAGCTTGAGAATTTCGCGCTTGTGAAGCAAAAGCTTGCGGGAGCCAAGGGGCTCGTGGTTCCAGGGGCCACCCGGTAAGTACTGTGCAATGTGTGCGTTAACGAGCCAGGCGCTGTTGGGCTTGAAATCGACGTAGGCGTCGCGGATGTTAGCTTTACCCTCGCGGAGCGCTTTGACTTCGGTTCCGTGGAGGACCAAACCGGCCTCATGTTTCTCAAGAATATGGTAGTTATAGCCGGCGGCCCGGTTCTGGGCTACGATGTGCTCGCCGGACTTTGCGGACTTCTCTGCGGTTTTAGAGGGCTTAGCCACAACTTCCCATCATAACTGCTGTGTGAAATCTTGGCTAGTTGGCATTAGCGGTTGGAAGACAGCCAACCCCAGCAACCTTGCCGCGCCTCTAAATCGAATGTTAGACTGCTTTGGCCAAACGTCGAGGCCTCGGAGTGTGCATGCGTCGCTGGGGAAGCCTATTTTTGTGTGCCGGATTAGGACTGCTCGCCGCGGGCTGCCCGAAGGGCCAGCCTGTATTCAATCAAGGCAAAAAGGCTGAGGAGCTGCAGGATTACGACGCAGCCTACAACTACTACCAAAAAGCCCTCAAAGCTGACCCGAACAACGCCAATTTCAAGATCCGGCTGAATCAAGTGCGGTTTGAAGCCAGCGAATTCCACATCAAGCAGGGGTTGGCGCTGCGGAAGAAGGGCGATCTGCAAGCTGCGGCGGGAGAGTTCCAAAGAGCGGAGACGATTGATCCGTCGAGCCCCGTTGCGGAGCAAGAGCTGCAAGCTACGATTCAGCTGATCGCGGAAAAGAACCGACAGGCGGACGCCGCGGCGCAGCCGGCCACAGATTCAAATAGACCCGAGATGGCGTCCATGCCGCCGGAGATCAAGCCGCTGTCGCGCGCTCCCATCACCTTGAAAATGTCGGATGACGCGAAAATTGTTTTTGGCACGATTGGGAAGCTGGCGGGATTGACGATTATTTATGACCCGGACTTCCCTGCGCGGCGAATCACGGTGGACTTGACGGATGTGACGCTGGAACAGGCGCTGGAAATCGTGTCACTGGAAAGCAAGGCGTTCGTGAAGGCGGTCACGGAGAACATCATCTTCGTGATTCCCGATCAGCCGCAGAAGCGGCGGGACTATGAAGAGCAGGTGGTTCGGACATTTTATCTCTCGAACACGGTGCAGCCGCAGGACCTGACGGAAATCGTGACAGGATTGCGATCGCTGCTGGACATCAAGAGAGTTCAACAACTCAACTCGCAGAACGCGATCATCGTGAGGGACACGCCCGACCGGCTGATGCTGGCGGAAAAGATGATCGACGATGTGGACAAGGCAAAGCCCGAAGTGGTGGTGCAGGTGGAAGTTTTAGAGGCCCGGACGGACCGGCTAAGAGATTTGGGAATCCTGCCGGGGCAAAACGCCAGCATTGCGATCAACCCCAACGTCAACACCACGACAAACAGCACAACGACGACTTCCACTACGACGAATAACGCAATCACCTTGAACAATCTTCGGCATTTGAATAGCAACGATTACGCGGTGACCCTGCCGAGCCTTACGGCGAATGCTGTTTTGACCGACACGAGCACCAGGATTCTCCAAAACCCGGAAGTCCGCTCCGTGGACGGGCAAACGGCCAAACTGAAAATTGGCGACCGCATACCAGTGGCAACGGGCAGTTTTTCATCTGGCATTGGACTTACAGGGACGACCGCGGGCGGCATAAGTCCGCTGGTGAATACGCAATTCACGTATCTGGATGTGGGCGTGAATATTGACATGACACCGCGAGTCCATCCGAATCGTGACGTCAGCTTGAAATTGAAAGTGGAAGTCTCGGCGCAAACGAATACCGTGACCATTGGCGGCATCTCGCAACCGGTTATCAGCCAGCGCGTGATTGAACATGACATCCGCTTGAAGGAAGGCGAGACCAGCATCCTTGCGGGGTTGATTCAACGGACCGATACAAAGAGTGTGAATGGCTGGCCCGGCCTGGCGAAGCTGCCAATTTTGGGCCGGCTCTTCTCCGATAACAACACGGATCTCCAGGAAGACGAAGTGTTGATCGTGCTGACGCCGCGAATTGTGCGGATTCCCGGATGGACGAAAGAAAATTTGCGGCCCATGTGGTCGGGGACGGAAACGACGGTGCAGGTCAGGAAGGAAAGTGATATTCACGCGCCGGCGCAAGTGCCTGCCGGGCCACAGACGAATCAAAATATGGCTCCCGGCCAGACACCGAATGGGGCGGGAGGGAGCACGGCCCCTGGGGGTGTTTCTTCCGCAAAGATCCGGTTTGAGCCGCGGACGGTGTCGTTGAAACCAGGGCAAACGGCGACGCTGGGGATCGTTGTCGAAAATGTGAACGACCTTTTCTCGATTCCATTGCTGCTGCAATACAACCCTGCGGTGATCAGCGTAGAAGAGGTGCAGCACGGGGGATTTCTGTCCGGCGGAACGCAGGAGATTGCCATTGTGGAGCGGGTAGACAAGGAGCACGGCCAGGCCATCATCTCCGCGACGCGTCAGCCGAACACTCCAGGGGTGAACGGAAGCGGGACGCTGCTCGGAATCGTTGTGAAGGCGCTGGCGCCGGGTTCATCAAACCTATCCATCGTGCAGGTGAATGCGAAAGACTCGCAGCAAAAATCGATTCCGCTGGTGACCAGTGAAGCCAGCGTACAGGTCCAGCCGTAGACGAGCGACTGAACAATGTTGCGCAACATGCATTTTTCCGGACAAACGAACAAGCGTTCTGATTCGCGGGGCGCGCGGCGGAGATTTTCGCGCGCCGCGGGCATGACGCTGCTGGAACTGATCATTGCCTGTTCGATTTTGCTGATCTTATCTTCCGCGGCGTTGCCTATTGCAAAGTTCACCGTTATTCGACAGAAAGAGGCGGAACTGCACCGCGATTTACGCGAGATGCGCGACGCGATCGACCGGTACAAAGACACCGCCGACCGGAATCAGATTCGCGTGGAAATCGGAAGCGAAGGTTATCCGCCGGATCTGGAAACGCTGGTGAAGGGTGTCCAGCTTGGGGCGGGAAGCGACCGGAAGATTCGATTTCTGCGAAAGGTTCCGGTGGACCCGATGACCGGGCGGGCGGAATGGGGATTGCGGGCCGTTCAGGACGATCCGGATTCGACGAGCTGGGGCGGGAAGAATGTGTTTGACGTGTATTCGAAATCAACGAGTTTGGCGCTGGACGGAACGAAGTATTCCGACTGGTGATGCGAGCGAGGAATTGAGTTGAAGATGGTGTTGCACAGCCGAAAAACCTGCATGACCGAGCGGAAACGCTATGGGCGAGGGATCGAAGCGGGATTCACGCTCATCGAGCTGATGGTCGTGATTATGATCATCCTCATCCTGGTGGGGATGGCGGCGCAGAGTTATCAAAAGTCGGTGCTGCGGGCGCGGGAAGCCACGATGAAGCATGATTTGACGATCATGCGGCAGTCGATTGACAACTACACGCTGGATAAACAGGCTGCGCCGCAGTCTCTAGACGATCTCGTGCAGTCGGGCTACCTGCGGCAAATTCCTGTTGACCCCATAACGCAAGCGAAGGATTGGGTGCCGCAATACGACAGCGTGGTGCTGAGCCCGGACCAATCGAGCACCGGGATGGTGGATGTTCATTCGAACGCAACCGGACCCTCTTCGAATGGAACACCGTATAGCGAGTGGTAGCTCTCCTCTTTGTAAGCGCGAGAAAACTCTTCAAGACTTTTGTGCGCGGCGTGCTCAAGTTTGACGGAATGGTGTGCGTCCGCTATAGTGGATGTGCGGGGTGGAGCAGCCTGGTAGCTCGTCGGGCTCATAACCCGAAGGTCGTCAGTTCAAATCTGACCCCCGCAACCATTTTTAGTTGATAACAAACGGCTTGGGAGACTCCACTCTCGAGCCGTTTTCCTTTTCCGTCCAACTAGCGTCCAAAATTCCCCAAACTGCATCGCCAAGTTGCGCCGCAATTCGCTTTCCGTCCTCGCTGATCACGTGCGTGTAAATCGTGTCCGTAACTGGCGACCCATCAGCGTGTCCCAGTCTCTGCTGACGCAATTTCTGCGATGCTCCGAAACTGTTCATCAGAGTTGCGTTCGCATGACGGAACGCATGGAAGCCATTGCCGCGTGGCACCTGGATACCAAGCGCCCGAAGCAGAGGCCTGAACTTTCGCCTGAGCAACAAGTTCTGATCCCACGGTGTTCCGTTGCGGGTGGCGAAGAGCAACCGACGTTCGTTCGGATGCCAAGATTCCAAGAACGTCCTCAGGTGCCTCGAGGCTTGAGGTGAAAGCTCGACCACCCGAATGGACTCAGTTGTTTTCGGATCGCCTAGTTTTCCCCGCCATGCGCTTTGCCGCACTTGAAGCATTCCACGTTCTAGGTCTATGTCATCGATTGTCAGTCCGCACAGTTCGCCAGCTCGCAGGCCGGTTTCCGCCGCAAGTCCGTACCAGGTGCGGTACGGCTCTTTAGCCTTGGCAAGAATGAGTTGGATTTCCCGTTGAGCGAAGAAGAATCGCTGTACTCGCTTTACGTCCGGGAGTACGACGCCTTCCATGAGGTTGTGAGCAACATAGCCCCACGCTTTGGCCGTGGTCCACATGCTCTGGAGTGTGATGCAAATGTTTCGGGTAGTTTTCGCGCCCACCGCAGAACTGGAAACAAACTGCTGAACCATCTCTGGATTGAGGTCCTTCATCGGGTACTCACCAAAGAACGGAACAAGGTGCTTCCGAATGTGAGTCCGATAATTGATTGCCGTCGAATCCCCGTACTGGCTCAACACTTTTTGCTCCCAATTCCGAGCGAAGTCTGCGAACTTGGCCGTTGGCCTTGGCTTATAGCTGACTTTGTTGACGTGAGCGATTCGGTCATCCAACGCACGCTGAGCAAGCCGTTTCGTTGGATAGTCCTTAAGCGAACCAATCGCCTCTTGGTGTCGGATACGCTTCCGAACCCCGCCCACGAGAACGTCTTCACGCCATCGGCCATACCAGGTCTTTCCTTCAAGCCACAACTGTCCCTTCTGATACCTGCGTCTCGCCATCGAGTCTCTTTCTCTCGATGACTCAATCGCCCTATGGGGCGAAAGTTTATCAGAGTCCAGGTGCATAGGGTCACGCATCAAATCCGCCGGCCTGTGCAAAAGCAATTGCTTCTATCCGTTCGGGGCACTCGCCATTGCTCTCCGTGTTCACAACTCCCCGTCTGCTGCCTGCCGGAAATAAGACTTGTTTGGGTCGTTGAAATAGGGCTTGAGATAACAGAACATTGGCGGCATCGGATTGAGGCCGTCGTAGGCAATCGTCACCGATTGTGCGTTGCGCAGCTCCGTGAAGGTCTTCATATCGAAACGATAATCGCTCTGCTGGTAGTAGGTCTTCGATGTAGTGAGGTTGGCCTTGTTGGATTGAGCTCTGCCGGTCAGGAAACTGACATTGGTATCGTGGCCAGTTTCGGACAGGTTGTAGCCAACCTTGAGCTGGTCTTCCCTGCCGCAAAGCTCGCTCGCAATCTTCGCGGAAAAGTCATCCGAAAGGGCCAGAAAAATCTTCGTGCGGAAGGTCTGCAAAAGCGTGCGCCAGGTCTCACCGGGCAAGGAAGATTTCAGCGAGCTGATGCTCTGCGTAGCGATGATCGGAATGCACTTCCCCTGACGCGACAGGCTGAAGAACTTTTCATCCCCGGTCGGCTCGTTCTCCCCCACAGTTGCGAAATGCTGGTACTCGTCACAGATGAAGAACACTTGGCGGAAATACTGCTCCGGGTGAGCCTCGATCTGGGGCACGCGGTTCAACACCGCTCGCTCGAAGTCGAGCTTCATCATCACGCCAATCGCCTTGGCCAAGCCCGGGTTCATGCCGATGGGGAAATTCAACGCGCACACTTTGCCGGTTTCGATGAGCCAGGAGAACGAAGGCAGAGGCTTGCCGTATTTGCCATCTGCGTTGGCCTCCTTGTCGTAGCACTCCTTCGGCGGGCAGAAAACCCGCTTCACTTTTGGGTTGTCGTCGAAGAGCGAAAGGAACACGGAAATCCCCTCGACAATCGAAGTCCTGAGCTTCGGTTCGATCCGTTGCCAGTCGTCATGAAACCAACGCTTGACGGCCTCTAGTTGGGCACGCTTGTCCGGGTCAGATTTCTCAGGTGCCGGGACGGTCTTCTTCTGGAACTCAACCGCGTGCTTCTTCAGGTGCCGTTCCAGCACCGGCGTAGCTGGGGCCCGGTACTGGTCCGTATCTTTGGCTTCATCCGGAAGGAAATCGAAATCGATGAGCACCTGGATATGCTCTTCGTAAGTGGTTTTGGGAATGAGGACGAAATGCTGATCAAAAAGCAGCTCTTCCGCCTGCTCGATTCGCTGCTGCAAAAGCTCAGGCGAAATCGCACAGTGATAAACATCGAAGAGGGTCACGTAATCGAAGGCCACCTTGTGGAGCAGGATGATGAACTTCACAAGGTTCGTGTAGGCCTGTTGCCAGAAGGGTTCCTTGCCTTTGCCGAAGAGGTTATTCAATAAGGATGCGATGTTGTAGGCCAGGGCATGCGCGTCGAGGTCATTGTGCAGGGGGTTGTAGCGGTACTCAGAATCGAGGCTGACTTCGACGTAGTCGCCTTCCCTCCTGTAGCGCTGCAATATGTCCCGCACTTTGTGGCAGAAGTCTCCCTTCACTTCCAGGACCAGGCCGCCGATCCGCTTCCCGCGGTCATGGGCCTGATAGGCAATCAGCTGTTCCGCAAAGGGATACATGCAGCAACTCGTCTTGCCGCTGCCAACCGCGCCGAGGATCGCAATGCCCGTGAAGAGTCCGCGCGCGGGAATCATCAACCACTGGGGATCTCGAGAGGGTGTTGGCCTACGTGGATTGTGGACCTCTCCGAGCACTATATAGAGGTCGTTGCGCTTACGCGGGTCGGGGTAACGCGGTAGTCGCCCGGGCTTGTCCGGGCGGCGAATTTTCGATGCAAAAACGTACAAGCCCGAGAGCACAATGGAATACCCGATGAAGGGCGTCGTATATAGAAGAAGGATGTAGGTGTACTTGAATCCCCAGAAGACGGGGTTTGCCCTGAGATACATAAGTTCGAAGAGGACGTTGTCTTCGGGGAATGGCATACGGAAATACAAAGTCATTCCTGTCGCCATTGCCAATAGGCATGCGACCATGCCTCTAGAATTGAGAAATCGATGCATCATGCCGCCTCCGTTTCCACCACACTCGCAGGCAGCCCGAGAGGAGATTGGCCCTGTTGCCGGACGTTCTGCTGACTCAACCAGGACTGGAATTCCATGTCATTGGCGATCATCTTTTTCAGCACGATATTCAGCACATCCTCCGCACTGATTCCGATGTACCGGGCATAGTCTTCGACCAGTTCGCTCGTGTCTTGTTCGAGCCGGACTTTCCGCTTCAGGATGACTGGCTGTTCAGAATCCATTAGCACTTGCTTTCTCCTTCCTCTCTTCTAGTTCCCTTCTCTTTTTTCTCCCTGTGGCGACGGGGCCAAAACACGCGGCGCTGGTTGCTGCGCCGCTGGGCGGGAGCGACCCCATGGGTCACTTTCGAGACCGAAGGGCCGAAAAGTGGGGTCGCTCCCGCCCAACTCCGTGTTTTGGCTCCGTCGCTTTTCTCTGCCATCTCTCTTGCATCTCTTTGGCTTCTCTCGGCTTCGCCCGGTTTCCGGGTGACGCCCAAACAGAACGGCCCCCTGAACACCATTCTTTGCACCCCGTTCACCCTGATTCGTCGTCCTTGGCTCGAAAATCCGGCTGCTTCGGAACCAAACAAGTTTCGAAGTACACCTTCCGGTTCGGCGCCTTCGACGGAAACTCGGCTCGGAGTTCGGCCTCAGTAATCCGTCCGGCCTTCCAGGTTTTGAAAAGCGTTTCAAAGCGATCGCCGGCAAATCTGCGCTTCGCTTCGTTGAAGAACAACAACTCGGCCTTGCTTACAGTTCTGAACTCGGAACTGTTCCAAATGCTGCGCGCTCGGAAATACCGGATGAGGTCCGCAGCGATGTCCGATTCGAGCGGAATCTTGACCGCAGAATTGAAAAGTTCCGTAGCTTTTTCAAAGTGTGCTGCTGTGCTCGAAACGTAGACGAAACGGAAGTCGGCAAGCTCACGAAAGAGCGGCTGGTATTGCCCGAGATGAGTAACAAATCCGGTGAGCGTTTCGAGCCCCGGATCGACATAGGAAAACGTGACCACAGGGGAGAAGCCGGGATGGGGAGAACTCATGAACAACGGGAACTTGTCCACGAAATAGCGCAGGGTGGGTTGGGTGGTAGGTCCACCCATATACAGCTTCACCGGAAGGCAGGCCTTTTCGATGTGCAATTGGTCGCAGAAATAGGTGACCTTTTCCGCTTCCGTTTCGAGGTACCGATACCCCTGGTTGCCAAGGATGAAATCAAGAGCTAGAAGCCGTGTCCGGATCGCTTCCAGTCGATGCCGACGGCGGTTGCGCAGGTTCTCATGACCAAGCTGGGCGTAAAGCTTACGCGAGTACAAATGATATATGCATCCGCTGCGTCTGTATTCGCGCATCGTGGCGTGTCCCTGGGTAATGAGCTTCCGCGCCAGCGAATGAGTTCGATAGCCCCGCTTGGCATCGACATAGCCCAGGAACTGGCGGGCAGTGAAGTACCCGGAATGCATGGCCACGATATAGAGGAAGCGTGCCTCGGACTGGGTATAACCAAACGCAGTCAAGGCCTCGATTTGGCACTGAGGAATGTTCATAGGGAAAGGATCTCCGCCGTCAGCTCGCGGTCACTCAAAACCCGGCGCACGTGCGAAGCGTCATCGCCGTGGCTGTAGAGCGTGAATCCAGCCCGTGCTTTGTCGGCAAGTTGGCGTGGCCGATAGTCGTCCGTCGTCAACTCCAAATTGATTCGCGCCATACTTTGATCTGGCATCTCGTATTCGATCTGCAAGTCGGGCACGGGAATGCGCCCATGAACTACGCGCAAACCGTGCCGCTCGGCAATGTTGCGCTTCTTGTCTGGGTCATCCTTTTCGGGGCCGAGCCGCACAAGATCGCGGTTCACTTTCCTTTTCAGTTCGAAGTCGAGGATCACGCGGCGCACTCTGCCTCCCCGCCGCTCGATCCGGTCTTCTTCCTTCTGATAGACCCGGTACAGTTCCGCGTCGTGCTTGGCCTCTCGCGGCTTCACAAAACCAGCATAGATTTCCTGGTCATTCGGAACTCTTCCCGACCTCTGCATGAGTCTCCGGCCAGCCTTCGTTAGCGTGTACATCCGGGTGCTCTTGCTGAGCGAGATTTCGAACCGTTTCTCCTCCACCAAACCTTGCCGCACGAGGGTCTCGGTTTCACGCTCCATCCGGCCCCTGTCGCCTCCATAGCCGTGACGTGTCAAATCCTCTGCATTGATGACGCGGAATTTGCCCAGGTCCGCGAGGGTCTGGATTTCTGACTCACGCAAGTCATAGCCCCGGTAGCGGTCGTACAGGACGGCTCGCGAATCCCTCGACGGAACATCTTTGGAGCGGGGTTCCCGAACATACGCGGACCGTTCCTCTGGACGTGGGGTTTCCCCTCTGGCCCTTTCGGTGCCACGTCTGGCAACGGGCGACGGACGCGACGATTCGCGCGGGCCGGGCAATGGCTCGCGGAACTCATTCAAATCGGGTGTGAAATCGCGTGACATATCAGCGTGCGTTCCAATCGCCGTTCGGCAACGGCATCGACGTGTGGCCGCCGCTTGCCTGGTCGTCGATATGCCTCAACTTGCGGCCCGTATCCTTCAAGAAGAATTTGCGCTGAATCCAATAGACCGTGGCGAAGAGGTTTAGGAAGAGGATGCCGAGCCACGCGAGAAGCACGGTCCCGTATTGATGAAAAATAAGCCGTTTGTACGGCACCAGAAACTTCAGCTCGCCCATGAGCCCAAACAAACAGGCGAGTACAACCGCGAGTGCGATAAGCAGTGCATTTGCGATCATGATTTGGCCCTCTCTTTCATGCAGAAATTCGTGCCGATTTTTCGGCCTGTTTGAAGCACAGTTTTCCCTGATGTCCTCACAGCCATTGCCTCGTCCTGTCGTCGAATGAATTAAGGAAGAACCGCTGTCGTGGTCCAAGAGCCAAGCCTTCGTCCCCAGGCGGCTCTTCGACGGCTTCTCGCCTTCGCGTTCAGCTCGGGATCTTCGAACCGAACGCTACTTCGCCGGGTGGCTGACCGAAGTGGGCAACGGCTCCACCAAGCGAAAAGGGAGAATCGAAAGACAATTCTCCCTTATTCCTATAGAGGGTTTTTTGAAGACGAATGTCTCCAAACTATTTTCGGGATGCGATTTTTTCTATGTTTAAAGGAATTCGGAGGAATTCTCGGTAATTCTTGGAATTCTTAGGAATCGCTCAGAGCGATTCCGTGGCTCTCGATGCCTTCAGGAGCTGATGAAATTCTCGGTAAAAGGCTGGCGTAAACATTCGGTCTAGCCTTCTCTCGAACGCTGCTACTCTTTGCGCCTTTGTGTCTCGTGGTCTGTGGCATTTCTTGCTTCTTTGCGGCGTCGATTTGGAGCTCCCATTCCTCGAAGTTTCGGCTGTGCTTCGCAGCCACTGGAGGGCTTTACTGAACCTAACCCTCGCCGCATGGTTTGACAGTTCAAATTCTGAAGCGATTTCGCCCCAGGAATGACCTTCGACTCGGCGCAGGATCATCTCTCGCGTAACGCTGTCGAAATGGCCCAAAATCTGGTCCAGAACTATCTGCGAATCCAGCTCGTCAACGTAGCTGTCATCGCGCGGATCGGAATGCCACTCGCTGACCTCTTCGTATGTGGTCTCGTTTCGCCTTGCTTCGGCCACCTTCCGCAAGAAGACCCGAAAGAGGTACCGGCGCACGTCCCGAATAGGAGCAATCTGAGCGGCTTCTTTGGCACGAATTACTTCCGAAACGGTTGCAGCAGCCTCTTCTAAAAGGTTGACGGCAACACACGAATCACCGAGGAACTTTTCCGCGTAGGAAACTGCTTGGTTGGCGATGCCCTGGGCAACCAAAACCACGCATGGCTCTATGCTGCGGCCGGAAGGGGCTACCGCATTCAAAAAGTGCTGTTGGTCTGAGGGAACGTCTTGGGTCGATTTCATGAATACCGCCATACGGATTGTTCGGTGTCAAAACCTCCCCATGGACGTACGCGAAGGAATTCTGAAGACTGAGGTCTGTGAAGATAAAGTACGCGGTACGCCCACTCCGGAATAACACCCATTTCCATATAGAACGCAACTCCATAGAAAAGGTTTCACGCTGAGGGACAGGAGATTTCGCGAAAGACGCGGTACTGGTATCTACGGTGACAGGTGTTGTGAGTTCTTGTAGCACCTTGTTACCAATCGTTGTATGGCATTGGGCAAAACCCTTCGGATTTAGTGCGAAGAGTGGTTGAAAGCCGGCTTGCCACTCTGTGATCTATACGATGGCTACCGCCGTCTGATCGAACCCTATTCGCTTGTGTTCAAGCGACGGAAAGACGGATTCGGGCAGGAGTATTTCTACGCCTACGATCGGACCGGCGGACGCACCGGCGTACCCGGCGTCAAGACTTTCCTTCATCCCAAAATACAATCCCTCGCCAAGACCGAGCAGGGGTTTGAGCCACGGATGCCGATCGAACTCGGGAAGGTTGGTGAATTCGCCGGCAAGGCTTATTTTGGTGTCGGCTTCCGCAGAGGGCCGATACACGCCTCTCAACGTCGAGTGACAAACGCTCGTGTGTATCTCGTCGAATGCTCATATTGCGGAAAGCGTTTCCCGCGAAAGCGATACAGCACGAGGTTACGCCCTCACAAGGATCAGTATGGGAACCCCTGCTACGGGCGGTCGGGATACTTTGCGTATTAGCGACCTCCCGGCCCCCCGGTCGAAATCTGTTCGGAGAGCTTGCACGAGCAGCCAAATCCGTATCAAGCCAGGTCTCCCAGCGTTTTCGGTCACCCAGAGAGGACAGAGAGGACAGGAGCCTCTTAACCCGTTTTTTGCCTTGACCTAGGATGCGTCGTATTATACGATTAGTCGTAATACACGACGCATAGGTCAAATTGGCATGCTCCTCAAGAATGACACCGTAGAAGAAGCCCAAAACCAGCGGCCCCGGCCATGGGGCCAAGATCGGCGACTGGAATTCATCGAATTTCGATTGCTGTGGGATGGAAAAATCAACCGCGGCGAAGTGGCCGAATATTTCAACGTCTCGATTCAACAGGCATCACTGGATTTTTCGAGGTATATGGTGCTGGCCAAGGACAACATGGAATATGACCGCCGCGAAAAGGTCTATCGTGCGACAAAACAATTCACACCCCTATTTGTCGCGCCCGACACCCAGACCTATCTCAACGAACTTTCAGGATTGGCTGCCGGAACAATTTCGCCGTCGTTCAGTTTCATGGGAGTTCGTCCACCATGCGACGTCGTAACTTTGCCGGTCCGACGCGTCCGCAAGGAAGCGCTATTGCCGATTCTATGGGCGATTCGTGACGACACAGAGATCGACGCAACGTACCAATCGATGCGTAGCCCCGAACCGACACGTCAATGGATTGCTCCACATTCGCTAGCCTTCGACGGTACGCGTTGGCATGCGCGCGCATGGTCTTACGAATCTTCTCGATTTCGTGATTTCGTTCTAACGCGATTCCAACAGATTCATGGACGACGTTCAAGCACCGTCAATCCGCACGATGACGTGGAATGGCAGACTTTTTTCGTGGTCGAAATTGAACCCAACCCGAATCTGACGACCAGCCAGAGGGATTCTGTTATCAATGATTTTGGCATGGTGGATGGAAAGCTTTCCAAGACAATCCGCCGCGCCTTGGTTTCTTATTTTGTTCGGCACCTACGGATTGACGGAGCCCAGAAAGCTGAGCCAATCGTGTGGACCAACCGCAGTCAATTTGAAGACCTGAAACACGACGAATGAAGACCACAACAAAAGGAGCATCGCATGCCTGAAGAAGCCAAATCACTCCACCCGTTCTTTGTAGACGCCAAGCGTTACGAAAGCGCCAAGACCGCACTCACCGGGGCCGAGATAAAGGCCATAGCCACCGTCGCGCCAAACTACCAGCTCTTCCTCGAAGAGGAGGGCGATAGGCCGGACAAGGGAATTAGTGACGGTGAAGCGGTGGATATTACCGAGCGTGTGAAGCATTTCTTTGCTGTCCCTCCAGCGACGTTTGGTTTCTATGATTAGCGAGCAATTTTTGGAACTTCAGGGTTATCTGAAGGAGTTCAAGAATCAGAGCGCTGAGATTCAGCGCCGTGCAGATGGCTCGTATCTCGTCACAATTAAGGGTCTCGACCTGCCGGCGGGCTGGAACCCTCGAAAAGTTGACATCCTTTTTATCGCGCCGCCCGGGTATCCTGCCGCGAAGCCGGATTGCTTCTGGGTTTCCCCTCCGGTACGCCTTTCCAATGGCGCGATTCCCCAGAGCGCGAACGAAGGGACGCCGCTGCCCTACGATGTCCCTCCGGGACGTCCTATGACATGGTTTTCTTGGCATCTTCAGATGTGGGATCCGAACCGAAGCCGCCTTGAACATTACTACCGGGCAATCGTTCAACGATTGAATCCACCACGATGATCGAGCTTAGGCTTCAAGATAGTGACGTTAGCCGAATTGTAGGCGAACTCGTAGGACGCGAAACCGAGCGGTGCGCCATCATGCTTGCGTCCCACGTAGCTCTGTCCGCCGACCTGGAGCGGTTCGTTGTCACCCGCATAGAATATCCTGATGATGATTGCTATTCAGACCGCGGCCCACTGAGTGCGCAACTCAAGCCGGACTATGTTGCTCATATCGGTAAAGTCGCCGCCCGCGAAAACCTTTCCGTCGTTTTCGTACACTCGCATCCTGGGTCCGCACCGCCGGAGTTCTCCCGAATAGATGACCAAGGCGAAATTCATCTGGCGAAGTTCATGTCCGTACGCGCTCCAAATACAAAGCCTGTCGCCGTGGTGGTCAGCGCTGGTGGATGGCGGGCACGGTGTCTCGGGACAAAGACGCCGCTACGCATCACTTCGGTAGGAGCGCAGCTACAGGTTTTGTTCGACCCGACAAATTCTCATCCTTCTGCTTCCCCGAGATTCGACCGCCAGATTCGTGCATTAGGTGCGGCGGGACAGAAGCATCTTGAATCGTTGACTGTGACCATAGTCGGTCTCGGCGGCACCGGTTCGATAGCTGCTGAACAGCTCGCCTATTTGGGTGTACGCAAATTCATTCTCATCGATCCTGATCGCATCGACTTGACTAATCTGAACCGGGTGGTCGGGGCCCATACGAGCGATGTCGGCCGCTTTAAGACGGATGTAGCTGCGGATATGATTGCGCAGATCTTACCCGACCAGGTCTCACAGCGGATCGTGGGCGATGTCACAAGAACGCGATTCGCCCGCGAATTGCGGCATGCAGATTTCATCTTCTCTTGTACGGATTCCCATGGAAGCCGTGCCGTTATTCAACAGATTGCTTATCAGTACCTCATTCCGTGCATCGACGTGGGATCAGTCATCTCGGCGAGCGAGGGCCACATAACCGGCATACACGGCCGCATTCAGGCGCTCGCGCCTGGGCTGCCATGCTTCACCTGCTGTGAACTGCTGGACTCTGAAGAGGTCCGGCGAGATATGATGAATTCCGAAGAACGCCAACGGGATGTCTACATTCAAGGCGCGAATGAACCTGCGCCGGCCGTCGTGTCGATCAATGGAACGGTAACCTCGATCGCGATGACGATGTTTCTGGCTATGACAGTGGGTGTACCGAGCGACGGTCGACACATCCTTTACAACGCGCGGACTCCATCTTTGCGAGCCGTAGCATTCACTCGAAATCCCAATTGCTATATTTGCTCTTCACGGGGCGTCCTCGCGCGGGGAGATGCACAACCTCTCTTCACGCGGGACGATTCAGATGGCCATTCGTGAATTTTCGCCGGACGGGACAACGCGTTCGAAAATCGCTTTCATCGGTGACTTGCCACAAGCGGAATACTTGGACCGGTTTACAGACCGGAGCTTCAAAATTGCATTTGACGGCGACTATCCGCAAGAGTGTTTGGATTGGTTCAAAAAGCGAAACTTTCAATACGAGCGATGCACGCTGGAACAGCTTCGCGGCGCCGAATATCCTAAGCAATTGGACGCAGTGATTTGGACCCAGGATCCAAAAAAGCTCAACAGTTTGCCTCAAGAGCTACGAATTATTGCCGCTAACCTGCTGAACCATGACGTCCGTGTCTATATTCGCCTCGCAACAGCCCGTGCCCTCGTCGTGAACACACTAATAGACGGCGCGATTCCCGTGGCAAATCTTCTACCGGAAGAATGGCGAGCGATACCTGAGAACCGTCAAGAGAGAGAAAACAGCTTCTCAATGCCGTGCGTTTATATTTGCGAATCGGCGTGGTCATGGCCGGAAATTGCAGCTTTGGTGTGCGATCGACCCGCCGGTCCGCCTCCGAAATCTAATTTGAAGTTTGATGAAGAATTTCTTCGCGACAAATTTGATCCCGAGGGACATCCGGAACGAGTTATGTTGCTCCAAAGAGCATTTTGGAATTGCTCGGAGCTCCGGCTGATAGCGCTTCCTAGCGGGATGTCTGGTGCGCCAGTCTTTAAAGCGTACGGGTCGTTAGAAGCTGCATTGGTGCCACAGGGTGAGACGGGTGGTTACCCGCACCTCTACTTTGTAAAAATCGGCCCTCGCAAGAAAATCACGGACGAGTACGACAAATATATCTCGCACATATCCGAGTACGTGCCTTTTTATCTCCGGCCGCGCCTACGGCTGGACCGCTGCAATCTCGGGTCCACGCAAGGAATTCTTGTGGGCGATTTCGTCGAAGGTACTGAGTCCCTGATAACTTGCGCACGGGGAGCGCGCTGCGGTCACGCAATTTCTAATTTATTTGACAAGACGCTTGGCGGATGGCGCAAACAGAGGTTTCCTAACACGAGTCGATCGCTCGGTGATTATTTAGAGGAAAAATGGCGCACCGAAGCTTCGGACACCCTGATCGCATTGCCTGACAAACGAGCAGAAATTGTTCGAAATCTTGGAGGAACTACTGATATTGCGCAATTTAAGGAGCTGTTTGAGAAACATGGAGACACCGCGCCGCTAGTTGCGCCGGCGCATGGCGATATGCATGCGACGAACGTTCTCGTCCGCCACGGCGATGCCATCCTCATAGATTTTGAGAAGTTAGAACAGCATTATCCTCTGACCTACGACCCGGCGTCTTTGGAAGGAGGGCTCTTGGTCGAAGGCTTCATAGAGGATTTCGAGAAGGACAGATTTACGGTAGACGAGCTTGTTAAATTGATCCAACCGCTTTATGAGCAATCGGCACTCAAAGGTAGCCAGACGACGCACTGTCGGCGAGGAGAGCCCGCAGAATGGTACTACGACGCGGTCAACCAAATTCGAACCTTGAGCTTGGTGACGGAAAACGAGCCTGGGCAATACGCCCTCACGCTCGCACTTTGTCTTATTCGCAAAGGATGCAACATTCATGGGAACCTTCAGGCGGATGCGCCTACCAAATCACGCGCAATCGCGTTTTTCTTTGCCCAAAAAATTCTGCGTGAAATAGCTGGAAAACCCTAGGGCTTCAGGTGAAGCGACTTCTTGGTTTAAGGTAACGAAATGATGACAGACAGAACCCTTACAATCAGAGCTAGAGTAAACTCACGCGCAAATGCCAGCGCGTATTTAAAACGGCCTGGAGATGCGGTCATTGTGGATCGGCAAGGGCCGCGCTGGTTAGTCTTGTCTTGTCCTTGCGGGTGCGGTTCTGAAGTGCCCGTGAATCTCGACCGGCGCGCCGGCCCCGCATGGCGCTTATATGAATCGCCTAAGGGAACGAGTGTTTACCCGTCAGTGTGGCGCGACACTGATTGCGAGAGCCACTTCATCATATGGCGTGACAACATTCATATGATTGGGGCGCGGTACGGTGAGTCATGGGCAGACGAGGTCGAAGAAGACGAGGACGATCTCTTGCAGCGAGTGCTAGAAGTTCTATCCGACCGTGACCAATCAGCCGAAGAAATATCCGATCAAATCCCTGGTAGTGAGCCCTGGGATATTTTGCACGTTTGCCGAAGACTCTGTCTCTTAGGCAAGGCGCTTGAGGGTCGTCAGCATGCAAGGGGACACTTTCGGCGGTCTTGAGTACCAGCGCACGGCTTCCCAATCAGTGCTTTACTCAGCCTGCATCCGCGCCAACATATTTAAAATTAGCGTTTCAAGCTGTTCCTTCGTTGTGCTCTTTTCCACATTCGTGTCGCTATTAGAGGGCCGAGAGTTCCCGCGCGAATCCCGTTCTGCCGGTGAAATCTCCGTTCGCCACACGGGCCTATGGCCATGAACCGTGACAGAGACACTGCCGCCACGAAAATAGTGCCCCCCACGAAATCGAACTCGCATCTCTACGCTTTCAAACCCTTGTCGAAAACCAACTTCGGGATCGGGTGAAGCCGACCGAACAACAACCCGGGCACGATGACCGGCACTTCGAAGCTTGTGGACGAAAGCCGAGAAGACGGGAACTCCCACCTTCTCACGCCAATCTCGAAACTCATCAAGCGCGTTCCGGCTCTCCTTATCCTCTTTCGCATTCGTGTTTGCATCGGCAACTGACGTTTCTTCCCGAGGAGCTGCCTTCGCTAACAGTACCTGCAACCTTGCATCGCTCTGGCCTGTCAGCGGCGATGCCTTTCCCGTGTCGTCAAAACCTGCGGGCTCCGGCCCATTTCCATCTGGCAACGGATTCGGAAAAATCGCGCCTCGGTTTTCATCCGTTACGTTGATATCAATAGGCCGAGCCACGTTGCTGATCGATTCTAACCTCGGGTATTTCTCAGCGGTGAAAGGCCCGGTCTTCTCGGCAAAATCAACGAGTATGTGGGGAATCGGGAAAAAGCCATCGCCGAGCGGATCAAGAACCAATATCCGATCAAGCGGAACAGCACGGCTTATCTTGAGATACGCTCTCCGAGACTCGGCGATGTATTCGTTCCAAAAGTCATATGGCGATCGGTCGTTGTGATCGTATTCAGTTAGGTTCCAAGCGTGTGCGTTTCGAAGATCGTTCTCAGCCCTGTACAACATCGTGTCGAAGTCCAAGATAGCGTCCCAGTTTTTGCCATCTTCGCTTATTGCCGCCAAGTGCTCACGCTGCAGAACAATCAGGTGGCCCGGCTTCCGCATCGTTAACGCGCGGCACAGCAACCAACGCGCCGGAGGCTCGCCGCCCTTTGGTTCATACGGGTACCGATCGTCACTCGGGTCGCGCAACAAGACCAGTTTGCCGTCTCGTTGTTCCTCATCGGCGATTAATGCGGTTAGCTGCTTCTTCTTCGTGATCTCTGCCCGGAGCACCGTGGACAGGTTTCTCCGTTTTGGTTGCAGGGCGATGCCGAAGTAAGCAAAAAGCAAGCGGTCGTTCTTGGGTTGAAAAAGTAAGTCTTCGAGCTCACTCTTGGCCCAGACGGCAAACTCTTCGACGCTTCGCGCGACCATCTCTTCGCGAAAGGCATCTCGCCCTTCCTTCGAAATGTCGCATGCCGCTGCGAGAATAAAACCATGCGGAGGGGTTTGCGCCGACGGCAGGCTATCCGCGACAATCTTCCGTATGCGTTTCGGCGCCAGCGACTTTTCGCGCTTGCACTGAAAAATCCAGAGCCGTTCCAGAAAGCCTTCTTCCAACTCTTGGTCGTCGCCCCACTCCTCTCCATCCAGTGGGACAAGCTCAACGCCACGAATGTCCATGCCGCTATCGGAACCACCGCGGCCCGTCGCTTCCAAAGATTTCCATCGGCGAAGGTCGTAAGCTAGCTGTCGGACCAAATCCTCAAAACGATGAGGTTCCAAGTCCCCGAAAGGCAGGGGGTTCAGTGTTCTTGTCGGCGTGGGTTTCAAAACTTCTCCCCCGATACTGGCACGAGAAATAGTCGTCGATTCCTCAGTTGCTCGGTGCGATACCACCTCGAAATTGGAATGCTAGCGCGCAAGCTCAAGTGTGGAATGGCTTGAATATCTCACTTACCGGTTCCGTAAAAAACATCGGCTTAAGCTGCGGGAGGGCCTTTCGCGCTTCGGATGCCCCAAGTCCTTTCAACGAAGGAATGTCTGTGCAGCTATCGAGCTCGTACCGATCGCCTACCAAAGGTGAAATTCGCACAACATTGCCGCGGTCTGGTACTAAATGCTGAGCCATGCCCGTGGCCCCCGACGATTGTCCGGCAAGAAACACCTCAGCAACCTTTTCGGCCCAGCCGAACTTTCCCAGTGAATGTCGTCGTCCCCAATCTATGTTCAAAGCCTTGGTCGTGCATCCCAAGCTAAGAACCCTCAAATCGGCGGCCGCCCATTTCAAAATCCCTATTGCTTCGACCACCGCAACTGCGATCGGATTATTTGCCCACATCCCTCCATCAATTAGAGGTGTCCCGCAATCGAGCTGATGGGTTGGAAAGTATGTCGGCGCGGCTGCCGTGGACATTGCAACATCGACGACGAGACTCCGATAGTCTCGCTCAAGCTTCGGATCGTGGGCAGTTTTCCAGACATGAACTTCTCCGGTGTCCACGTTGAATGAAGGAATCACCAATCGTTTTGTGCTCTCGCCGAGAGAACGCTCGCCAAAGACCGTTTGAAGAGCCAATCGGAGCGGTCTTGGATCGTATTTCGCGCGAAACCATGCGCGAAAAGCTCGGAACTTCGCGTTGCCGTGGAAGATTGCTGGGCCGTGTGCTTCGTAGAATGCGAGCGTTTCCCGCGCTGACAAGCCAAGTCCAAGTCCCAAGGCGATGATACCGCCCGTCGAAGTTCCAGCGATGAGATCAAAGTAATCCGAGATTTTGTGTGGGAGCGACTCCTCGACATGCGCCAAGAGCGACGCCGGTACCACTCCTTTGATTCCTCCTCCGTCGATGACAAGAATGCGCCTCATTCTACCCTCGCAGGAAAGAAGTCCTTGCCCAAGATTGTCTGCCATACCTCAATTGCTTGACTTTCGCTCTGGGTGCTTATTGCGGCCTGTGCGAGGTTTGAGCATTTCGAGACAATGGCGTGAAACTTCCACCAATCCTGAGCACCCCATTCGGTACACGTGAAAATATCGCGATCGCCGCACGGAGTCATGACGTTCGCCTTATACCATGCGTCTGGCGTGTACATGGCTATAGTTCGGAGAAATGAAGCGATGTAGTCTGCTGGGCCACCTTGAAATACAGTATCCGCGAGGAAGTAGAGAAGGCATTCGATATGAAATGACGCTGCGTTAAGGCCGAACATCGTGCGAATGTGCTTCAGTACTTTAATTGCCGGAATGAAGTTTCCGTTCGTTCTCTCCGCAGAGTTTTTGTACGAAAGCCATCTCTGATGATATCGCGCAAAGCCGTCTTCCCATTTTGCGCTTTCGGGTCGATACAAGACGAACGGTTCAACATCTATGTCTGTCGTACCGGCCTTGAATACAACCGGTAAAATCTCGATTTTGATCCCTAGATCAACTTTGATACACATACTTTGGGGTCTGTAGATTACCTTGTCGCGATACCGGCCATCGGCAAACAACGGTGCCGCGATAATTCGGAAAATCTCATCGCGGCCATACGACCTGCCGCCCCCGCCTGGTGCTCCGGGAAAACTCAAATTGCAGAGGGCAACGATATCGACGTCACTGATCGTATAGATCGCCGTCTGTTGTCGGTACGATCCTTGCAGAAATGTAGTCGGCCACAACTCGGCCGCAGGTCCATTTCGATTTTCGATCAATCCCCGAATTGTGTTGTGCTGACTTGATGCCGTCAGCTCGAAGGAAGATCCAGGATTCAAACGACCAAAAAACGATTGAAAATGCTTCCATAAAGATTGAACGGCCACCTGTTCTTTCTCCTGGGCCAGAGCGAGGGTCAGAGCCGCTTCAGTTGTGACCACGTCACCTTACCACAATTCAAATGGCGTCCATGTCTCCACACAGGCTTTGTCGTCCTGCTGTGAATTTAGACCCAACTAGCTGCTTTAATTGCGAAAGAGGGGATAACGTGCTATCGCCGTTTGTCCCCCAATCGAGCTTATTCCCCGATCCCGCCTAGGAGCTATATCGATGCAGGATGGAACGTCCGTCAAGACGATCGAAAATCATTACGGACATATCACCCCAACCAAAAATGTAGATCGTATTCTTCAGGGCGTTCCGGGTTGGGAACCGATTCCCCCAGAAGAGACGCGCTGATAGCAAGTCAATCGGTTCCCGTTTGCGGTTCGCGGGCCAGATTGGCGCGGGAGCGAACCGCTTCTTCGAGGCCCGGATTTCGCGGTTACGCGAAAAGCTGTCAAGCCCGAATACGAATAGCGTGCGCCGCAGATGGCCAGCGGGCAATGCTCCGCAGCAGCGGTGGTATTCTTGGCACTCCTAGCGACGTAGAATCTGTATCTTACGGGAAGGACAGGGGAGCCGTGGGTTCGAATCCCACCCGCTGCGCTACTTGAGTGTTTCCCGTGCTTCGGTGAATCTGCCGGCAGACAGCGCGGGGCCAGCCTCGAAATCAGTGTAGAAATGTGACGCCCGTAAGTAGGTCAATCCCCGACACAATCGAGCTCCTGGTGCGGCTCTAGGGGATCCCAAGATTATGAGCCTCACTCTAGGCCGTTCCATCACGGGTCGTGGGGTGCTTGCCTACCGCCCATCGGACCTATTCCCTGCAATCGTGACTTGTCGTAGTCACACACGCAAAGTGCGGGCGGGATTCAGGAAGGAAATCGCGACCGCACAATAGCGCAGGGGTTCACTTAGTTGGTGTCTGTGCTGCTCTTTAGGCTGAGGGCATATGGTGTATCCTCATTAGCCGGACAAGAACGCAAAGTGGAAATCCTGGCTTATCTCGAACTGCGGAGTCGGGATGCGATATTGGTGGGTCAACCAGAATCAAACATTCCGCCAAGAGATTGCGGGTGGGTACCTCTGGTCTCCTAAGCGCAACGCCAATGGCGCGCGCAATCCGTTCTACGAGTCGATGCGAGAAGTCTCACCTGGAGACCTAATATTTTCCTTCGTAGATACTCGGGTTGCCGCTATTGGAATCTCCAAGTCCTATTGTTGGGAGTGTCCGAAACCAATTGAGTTTGGTTCTGTGGGGCAGAACTGGGAAAATGTCGGATGGAGAGTGAACGTATCGTTTTCTCGGCTCCTGAACAAGATCCGTCCCAAAGATCATATGGCAGTATTGAGGGAAGTTTTACCGGATCGCTATTCACCTCTTCAGGCCAACGGAAACGGAATCCAGTCAATCTACTTGACAGAACTCTCCGAAGACTTCGCGGAAGTCCTCTGCGGTTTGATTGGAGAAGAGGCCCGCTTACTCATCGCCGCAGCGGAGGCTTGCGCCGCTATTGAAAGCGATAGGATCGTGACAGGCGACGAACTGGATGTCTGGGAAAGCAGGATCGAACAGCAAATTGAGACTGATCCATCGGTGAATGAAACAGACCGAGAGGCAATTGTCCGAGCACGGCGTGGCCAAGGCCTTTTCAAGCAGCGCGTCATGCGAATTGAAACTCACTGCCGAATAACGGGTGTCGATAATCCGAATTACCTTCTGGCCAGCCATTGTAAGCCCTGGCGAGATTCTTCAAATGAAGAGCGACTCGACGGCGAAAACGGCTTACTCCTGACGCCTAGTATTGACCATTTGTTCGACCGCGGATTTATTGGGTTTGAGGATTCCGGAAATCTCATCATCTCGCCGGTCGCCCATAGGCCTTCCTTGCAAAGGATGGGCCTCGAAACGAAGGGGATCACCAACGTCGGTCCCTTTACTAATGGCCAGCGACAATTTCTTGAGTTTCACCGCAACGCCATTTTGCTGAGAGTCGCTCGATGAATTTCTTTGTCGCGGTCACGGATTACGATTGGTTCCAATTGCATGCGTCCAAGTCTTCTGTGGTTGAAGTAAATTTCTGGCGCCCATCTCCTGAGGCGTCATTCAAAGCTCTCAACGCCGGTGAAATGCTGTTATTTAAACTTCATTCGCCGCGCAATTTTATAGTCGGTGGCGGGTTCTTCACCCGCTTTGTCCATTTGCCGATCTCGCTCTCATGGGAAGCTTTCGGTGAAGGCAACGGAGTTCGATCTCTTTCGGAAATGCGCGAAAGGATCGCGAAGTACAGACGTGTGCCCATCGAACCGATAGAGAACCCAAAGATCGGTTGCATACTCTTGGCGGAACCATTCTTTTTTAAGGAAGCAGAATGGATTCCGGTACCCTCGAATTTCAGCCTTAATATTGTCCAAGGAAAAGGATACGACAGCGAAGACGGAACTACGGGCAAGGCACTCTGGGGAGCGGTCACCGAAAGATTGGCGACACGGGCTACTGCGAACCTTGACCCCGGCCCAGCGACTACCGCAGCGGTCCAGAGTATCCGCTACGGAGAACCCATGGTCGTTCGACCGAGACTCGGCCAAGGCACATTCAGAGTGATTGTCACCGACGCTTATGAACGTAGATGTGCGATCACGGGCGAGCGTACACTGCCGGTGTTAGAGGCTGCGCACATCAAGCCTTACGGCTCTGGTGGTCCGCATGAACTCGAGAATGGTCTGCTTTTGCGAAGCGACCTGCACACGTTGTTCGATCAGGGATACGTGACCGTTGACGCGGATCAACTGAAAGTGGTCGTCAGTAGTCGCATTCGAGAAGAGTTTGAGAACGGACGTGACTACTATCATCTCCACGGAAGAGCCATACGCCTGCCGCGCGGGAGTAACAGCTTGCCATCGCATGAATATTTGGCTTTCCACAATAGCGTGTTCCGTTAGCAGGAGCTTTTCTCCCCTGTGAGGTGGCCCTTTTTGCTGGCGTCGGCCTCCGGCGCCTTATTCTTGAACCATTATTACACCATTTACTATCAGTTCCGGACACCCGCGGCGTAGTAGCCGTGCTTCTCGGACCATGCGGTTTTATGGCCATTCCAGCATCCTTATTCAGGACCCTATCGTTGGGATATGCTGATGGACAGCTGTATTCTCGTTCGGGCCACGTCATTTCAAGTTGGAGGTACCGTGATTGAGATTCACCCGAAAGAAATTAAAGGGTCTTGGGACCAAGGATATGTGCTCGACCTACACACGATTTCAAGTACCATGATTGGGTACAACGAATTCGGACATCCCGAATTCGACACTGTTCGATCACCCTTGGGCGAACTCGTGTACCGCTTGAAATATAGAGGAGACAAAGGCGCGATACCTTCCATTGCAGAGGCGATTACAGTCTTCATGAAGACTTCAGAGATCAAACCTGATGTGGTCGTTCCGATGCCACCATCAAAGTTGCAACGTCCTTTCCAACCGGTTATTGAGGTTGGCACCGAGTTGGCCAAGGCTCTTGGAATCACCTTTAATGCGACGTCCCTTAAGAAATCAAAGTCGACACCACAAATGAAGGACGTTGGTGATTTTTCTGCGCGAGTCGCCGCTTTGGAAGCTGCCTTCGTGAGTGACCGAGATCTCGAAGGGAGATCCGTACTGTTACTGGACGATCTTTTTCAATCCGGCGCAACTATGAACGTCGCAGCTCGGACTTTGAAACGCCAAGGGTTGGTCAAGTCAGTTTTTGCCCTTGCACTCACTCGTACGAGGAGCTGAAAAATGCATTCCGTCTTTGTGGCTGGCTCACGTGCATTGTCGAAGCTGAATGCGCAGGTGAAAGAGCGCCTCGACAACATCCTGAGAAAAGAGTTCACCGTGTTAGTCGGCGATGCAAACGGCGCTGATAAGGCTGTGCAACGCTACCTCGCGGAACGCGGGTACGGACACGTAGTTGTTTATTGCATGGAGGTCTGTCGCAACAATGTGGGCAATTGGCCTATCCACTCGCATTCCGCTGATCCGGCCGTCAAGCGAGATCGCCATTATTACGGAATCAAAGATTGTGCCATGGCGAAAGATGCTAGTTGCGGATTCATGCTCTGGGACGGAATCAGCAAGGGAACTCTCACAAACGTAATAAATCTCCTTGATTACAACAAAAAGGTATTGCTTTTCAGTGCTCCGAAGAAGCAATTCTTCACCTTGCGTACGGCAGGAGACCTTGACCATACCTTAAGAGCGATCGGAATTAGGGATGTGGCGGCAGTCTTGGCTTCTCTGGAAAGCAAACTTGTGGCGACAGAGCATCTACGATTTACTGGACTCAATCCATAAGCCGCACGAACTTTATAAGGCCCTTAAAACAGTATGGCCACTCATATCAGTCAACCCTCTCCCGTTGGCGAAGCGCACCCATACTGATGAACTGATGAACCTGATCTTCCGCTTCATCTTCGTCTGAATGGTCTCTCCGGTGAATCCAATCTTTCGGCGAATCCCCGGCCTGTGACGCACGTAGAACTTGCCAAAGCCGTTGAGCTTCAGCGTGAATCCATCCGTGCTCAGATGATTGAGTAGCGTGGTCTCCAAGCTCGTGATCACGGAATCGACGACGTGCTCAGCTTCTTTCTTCGTCGGCAAAGACAAAGCAGTCTGAACCCTAACTGCCAACTCGTCTCGACCTCTTATGCTTGCTCGCATGTAGTTCAAATTCCTTTCGAAGGAGATTGTCCCCATGCAGAGCAATACTGTCGCAATTGAAAATCAACCCGTTAATTTCCCCAATTTGCCCGTTGAAAAGAAAACGTACAAGTCCGATCCCTTCAGGATTAGAGATGGTCACTATATCGGAAGCGACGGGTTTGTCGTCCCGAAAGATTTCGAGGAGTTCTACGAACGATTTCCCGATTATGTCCGCAAATGGGTCAGCAAACACGCGGACAGGTCGGCACCGAAGGAGGACTTGGAGGACTGGGCACAAGACCTGCTGATCCACCTCTATCACCTGCCACAAACGTCCAAGCACCGCGAGAGTGGCAAGGAGGACACCGTTCAAACGTTCGACCCGGTAAAGCACTATGGCGCGAACGAAGCCCGGTTCCGGAATTATGTGAATCTCTGCCTCACGAATAAGTTCAGAACCATGCATTCGAAGCGCACAAAGGACGCCCTGTTCTACCCCGGAAACCTCTCACTCGACGGACAGACTGACGGTGAAGACCTCCGCAGCGTGGATGACGAATACTGCCATTCCCATTCGGAGTACTTGCGAAGGGTGGCGAATGCTTCCGAAAAACAGGCTCATGATAGAACATTTCTTAACGAGTTCGTGGATTTCGTGCGGCAGGAAGACCCGAAGGTTTTGTCCGCGATAGAGGCGGTCCTCGCGACCGGAACATACCGTGATGCAGCCGATTGGCTGGGGATCACGGAAAGCGGGTTTGGTCGGAGGCGTACTCGATTAAACCAGTTGGCCAAGTGTTTCCTGAACGGTGAGCCAGCGCCGCGACAACGAAAACCTTACAAGAAGCGTCCCCGAAGACCAACCAGTTCTCAGGCTCGCATCCCAATTGGATTCAGCAGGTTAAGCGACTCGCCTGAACCTCGGATGACCGGTAACTTCCAACCTATACCTTCAATAAATGGTAGCACTAGCGTCTTCGGTGCATTGCAAGCCCCCGCAACCATTTCCAAAACCTGTCTCAAGATAAGTTTACGCGACGAGTGACGGGCGAATTGGGACAAGGCATTTGTAAACCAATTCGCCCAACTCAAAGGCCAAGACAGTCCTCTCGCACCATTCCCTGCCTCACAGGTGCGTGAACGCCAATCACTCGTCGCCCGTTCTGCCGATTTCCAGAATAGCGTGTTCCGTTAACGCTCCTCTCCATGGTTGGGAGGAGCTTCTCCCAATTCATGCCGCAGGGATTTATGGATCGGCTTTGAGAGCCCTGAAGAGTCGGGTGCCGAACCAATTCATTGGGGGCTGTCCGCGGTCTGCGGGCCGAGCGCCTGCCAATAGCGCATCCGTCAAAGCGCAATAGACAGCAAGCCGAACGAGGGCGGACATGCTGGAGAAACTGACCGACGAGTAGCCGCGGTCAGCCGTTCAGGCGCAGGCGGACCGTGCTACCCGACATGCTGAGCAGGAACCATTTCATGGCTTTTCATGGCTTTTCATGGCTTCGATGGCTCGCTGACGTCCAACGCTTCCATCTAGCATAGTTATAAGCGAGATAGCACTTTCCCAACCTCCGTGCTTCCTGCAATTCAGCTCGAGGTACGACTGCGGCGGCAAGAGGGGTCGACCAACTAGATCTGACATCTGGGCTCGTGGAATCGCGGGTTGATATCGCTGCACATTACATAGTTCAATTGCGCTCACACGCAAGCATGAAGCTGCATATTCTTCGTATTCTGACCTTGAGCATCCGAGGCCTGGTGCACAATGCGCCCAGATTTCGGAGGGTTGTCCCTCCACAATTGACGCGATTGTGGCTTCGCCGACGACTGCGCTAATCGGCCGAGAGGCATAGAGGACTACTTTCTTGCCTAACCATTTTTTGGAAAATTTCTTCCTTATCTCGATCGATTTCTCTCCACCAAGTATTCGCTCAGCGTATTTCGGTTTGATGCTCAATAGAACGCTGCTGTCTCCCGTACGCCCATCCACAGAAAACCTTTTAAGTAGCTGAGGCAATTTTTCCAGAGCTGCGGACCAAACAAGACTAATGGGAGCCCTGCACACTAGTTCGTCGTCACCGGATCGGTATTGACGCAACGCTTTTGTGACACCCATAAAACCGAATGATTCAAAAAACCCGCTTCTGCTTGCCCACAAACTCTCGGGAAGAGTGAAATGTATTTGCTCGGCCTGATGCAAGATCTCAGCTGTCATTTGTATGAAAAACATCTGACCTAAATACAGATCCTGAAAAGTTTGGTCAATCTTCAAATGGCAAATTTTGGACTTTGCACCACGCTTCAAAACCGCGGACGCGATTGGCCTATTGTTCTCGTAACCAAGATAGGCGATGCGCTCCGACGACCTCAGACCCGGGATTACTTTTTCTTTGAACCAACGGTCGATACCGGGATACATCTCTTGACTTGAAGAAATTAAGCCTTTCAAGTCTCGGATATAATCGTTCTCAGTACTGGCATCCTTTTCCCCAAGCTCGATCACACGCACGTCGGCCTTGAGAGGAAAAAGAAATCTTTTTTCATTCCACTTAAGCTGGTTCAACTGTGCCGTCCTCATCCATCTTCTTTAACTTGTCTGGCCACTTCGCGAAAAAGTCGGAAAGTTTAAGCGTTTGTTCTTCATACGGCTTGTCTTTTTTGTCTGGGACGCTGCAATCCTCAGACATTCGATAGAGTATTATATTCGCCATTTTTTCGCCATCTGCCAGACTCACATTCACTTGATGGCCACGGACCTCAAATATTAGGGGAGTTCCAACCCTTCCGTCTGTTCGTTCCCTTCCAAAGAGAGGGTGGGCGAATCCCGCGTAGTGGATCCTCATCTCCCCAATCGTCTCATCGCTGGCCCTGCAGTAGACTGCTATTCCGCGTGGGACTGCAAGCGTCTCTTTCGATCTAAGGATGTAAAACTTCGTATCTTCAATCTTCAACCGCTTCGCTGAAGTCGCAGTGATAAATTTCCAGTGCTTACAAGGATCAGGCCTGACATCTTTCTTCCAAAGTGGTATCGGTTCAACCGACCGACCACGGTGGGAGCAAAACGCCGCTACTTCCAATGTTCCTTCTTTAACGTTTGTAAGGTCGACGCTCAGGGTACCGTCTCGCTGCCCCGCCCCTCGAAAAATGGTCTTGAAGACTTCTGGCCCTCTTATTTCGACATTCTCCGGTCTGCCATAAAACAATCTCAGCTGGGACAGCTTGATATCGGCTTTCACTTTGACATCGAAGGTAATCGGTGTAATTTCGAGATACAAATTGCCGCATCTGCGATCCAATCCTTCTGGGTCGAAGCCTTCATAGGTATCCATTCCATCTACAATTAATCTTGCAAGTACGTCCACCCGACCCACCGAACTTTTCGCAGTTGCTTGACCATAGATACCTGCATCGGCAAGTCGCCTGTCTAGGTTTTCGTTTAGTCTGAAAACGTAAGTCTTACCACTCTTCAGCGTGTAGCCTTCTGGATCTGATTTTTCCAACTGCTTTGCAAGGCCATGATTCTTAATGAACCAGTCGTAGGCGTCCGGCCCTACCGGTTTGACTGCACCATCGACAAGCTCATAGCCTTCATCAGAGAGTGACAAATCGATGGAAGAAAGCCCAATGGCCTCTCTTAGACCGGCCAAGCTCTTCCCCGTAATCAACCCTTTCTCACAAAGATTGGTAAGCTGAACATTGTTCAATACTCCCGGAACCCAATCTTTCCAAGGTCCATCAGGCTCAGCGGCCACTGCGTCCTCCTCCCTTGCCACACTTTATAAATGAGGCCCGCCACCATCGGCTAGGAGAGCCCATGATCTTACACATATCAGACGTTTTGCATTAAAGCGCAAGTTAAGCCCGCGAAGGAGTAACGATCGCCCCTCTGGGACAATTCTGGAGGCCAATCCCGGATCAAGCCATTGCTGTGGTGTGAGGGAGTGGGGTGCTTTAGGATCAGTCTAACGAGCTGGCGTCCAACAAGCGTCCAAAACTCCGTTTGGAGAGCTGGTTTTTGGGGGGTAGACGAACCGGAAGGGCAATTGAATCATCAAGACTTAGCGTGTGCCCTTCGCTCATAACCCGAAGGTCGTCAGTTCAAATCTGCCCCCCGCAACCATTTCTAAGTCCTGTTTCAGGAAAGTCTTACGCAACGAGCGCCGGGCGAATCGGCACGTGCAATTTATAGCCCAATTCGCCCAACTCAAATCCCAAACCAGCTCTCTCGCACCATCCTCTCCGATAAGTGTCGTCGTACCGCAGTTGCGCCGCGTAGAGGTCGATCAAGTTTTGCGAATGGCCCGGCCACAGTTTGATGAGGCCGTCCGGCACTCCCGCCTTGCGGAGTACCGCAAAACGAAAGCGGCGGAAGGCGTGGTATCCGCCTTGTCTCCCCGCTCGCTGCAACACATCCAGGACATTGCGCGAGTCCAGAAACCCGTCCGCGTCTACAGTGTCGCTAAGACAATCGCGGACTGTCTCAAATACCGGCGCAAGCTGGCCAGCGCGGTGCTCTCGAAAGCGGTCGACGAGGCCCTTCGTGAAACGAAATGCACGCGCGAACGGTTGCATCACTTCGCACGAATTTGTCGTGTTGAAAAGATCCTGCGAGCCGTGGCGAACGGTGAGTCTAGTGATGTTTCCAATAGTCGAAGTCGCGATCGACTACGTCGATGGCGCCCGTATCCTCATGCACCAGCAGGTTGAACCTAGCCACCGTAAAGGTCTTTCCGTGACGTGGACCGTTGTCGGCTGGACGATCTTCTCCATCCTGTAAGTGAACTAGCGAACGGTTGAGTGTATCCATCAGATCGACGCTATATCGCCAGCCTTCAGGCTGATGACCAAACGGCGGAATCCCGCCTGTGTAGCTGCGTTGGTTATAGACCTTGATCTCGACAGGATTGAGGCCCGTCTTGAGGATAGCGCGCTTGACGTTGCTTCCATCCAAGCTCCACTCCGCAACTTCCACGCTATTCACCATAACGATTACGTCATCGTCCCCGTCCGTGATCCGAGCAACGGCATAAATCGGATCCCTAAAATAGAAAGTCTTCAGCAGAGAAGTGTATTCCGAGGGCGTCTGTTCACCATCGGTATTTGCGATCACGCTATCGCGGACACTCTTAAATACGTCTTCCACGGCCATTCCAGGTTGCGAACTGTACTTTAAAAGAGCTCGGGCGTAGGGCGAATGTGATCCGACTCCGCCGTCAGCGGCAATGCTTCCTGCGGCCGTCGAGTAAGCGACCAGTGTATTCGGTGGTAGATTTGTTGGCGGTGCAAAACCAACCTCCCAGTCGGTTGGCGTGTTCTGAGCCAGGGGATCGGCTCTGCAGGCATCGAGAATGACAATCTTGGTGCCGCTACCTAGCGCTTTCATGGACGTGAGGATCGTATCGAGACTTAGTGTATGTGGAGCGATCTCTTCGGGATGTGCAGCGTTGAAATCGACTGGCAGAAGATAGTTGACACCGTTGATTTGAAATCCGTGACCCGCAAAATAGAAGACCACAGGCAGGTTCTTTCCAGCCGCGCCTTGCGCCAGTCGCTGGACGGCACTGGTTAACTCTGCACCTCCTAAGTCAAATCGCAGATCGACGCTGTAGCCTAAAGTGCTTAACGTCTGACCGAACTCGCAAGCATCCGCGTATGTGGTCTTCAGTCCGGCCGCAGGATAGGAAGCGTTTCCGATGACAAGCGCCAATCCCCTGTCATGCCCGGTAGAATCGCTCAGAGTGCATTTCGTTGGTGTAACACTTGAAAAAAGCGTCGCGGCGAGTATAACCCATGAAATCATGGCACCCTACTCCAGTAGGCATGCAGAAAATCGGCCCATTTTTCGTTCTGGACAAACTGAACTGGGAAGTAAGTGTTGTCCTTCTCGTATCCCCCTTCGGAGTAAGGATCATTCAAATGGTCACGTTCGGTTGCAGGGAAGTAGATCGCCAGGCCTGTCGAACCATACGCTCCCAATCTGTCTTGTCCGGCGTAGTTCGCTACCACGCCAGCCGATAGTACATTTTGAATAGTCTTTATATTGGAGAGAACATTCTGGTCAGAAGTCTTGTTGGCCAGCTGTCTGACAAACTCTCCGAGGTCAACGTGATAAAAATCGTAGCCCGGCGCATAAGTCATCGTGCTGGAGCGTGCTTCTATGATTCCCTGAAGTTCAGAATCGAGCTTTGCAGTCAAAGAGGTGCCTAGGTCAGAAACAGCCTTCGCTAACTGGGCGGTCTTCGTCAAATCAAATACCGCAAGTGTCGTTGCCGGATCCGCAGTCGCTTCCGCTGTATAGGTTTGCTTGTACTCATCGACGGTAACCTTGGCCAAGGTCTCACCGTCCGCATCTGCGTTGGCTTCGACCGCCTTTAGCCAGTCGTCATACTTCCACCCAAGACCCGGCTCAAGTTCTTCGCTGCCTATCATGTAGTCGCCAATATTCCGGAGGGCATAGGCTGTCTCAATCATCGACATCAAACAAGCATCAAAGCCTATAACGTCCAGCTTCTTGCCATGGAGTGCCTCCTCCAATGAGTCTTGAATCTTTCGGTTGTACAGAACATCCTGATTTGTCTCGTCGTTGGACACCGAGCGATATGGAGCTCCTGGGGCACTCCGGAACGGCGCCGTCTGACCTTGCGATGAGGCGACTCCGTCAGCATTTCGAACTAATACCGATTCGGCACGCAGGCCACGAGCATTGTCCGCCGGTGCTATTGCCCGCGACTTAGAAACCGTTCGCGCGCGCCTCAATAGGTTTGCGGTGAATAAGCGCCAGCCCTGCCCGTGGTCCCAAATTATGAGCATGTAATGCTTCGCTGGGAATTTCTGCATTCCCCAGAGCACGAAGTCCGCGAGGACTTTGCCATCGCCCATGTCCGCCTCACCGATGTCTTCCAAAGCATTTGCCGGCAGCGGATCCATGTCTTTCGTAACCCGGAAACGTAGAGTTTGCGGCCAGTTTCCAAAGCTATGATCGTATTTCGCGATTCGATCAAACTGGACCACGACATTCACCGCATCCGAACTCCCAACTCTGGAAAGTTGCTTAAAATTGATCAGCGCATCGGGCTCCAGATTGTTATCGCCGTTCATGAAAATCAATATTGTCCATTTCGCTTGTGATGCACTAGCGGCATCAGCGTACGGCGACGCGCAGGCAAGGAAAAGCACAGCTATGACGAATACAGTCCATTGTTCGCGGGTTCTCATGATGTCCCCAACTTTCGTCAACGACGATCAGTTCGACTTATGACGAGCCTACAATTGAAATAACGACCTCCAGGAAGAATTCCCTTCTTGCACTCCGCCGAAAACGGACCTGATTTATGGCTGCAGGCTCAGCACAGCAGCCAGCATTTATCTTTCAAGCGCGCCGTCCAAATGGTTCAGTTCTTAGATGGCCGTGATTGAGAATCCAGGCGTTACGTAGGATCAGGCCAAGCCAGCCTGAAGCCTCGGGGGCTGCCATCGCTACGTCAAGTTCTTCTCGCCTGGCGCGAGTATTTCCGCCTCAGTTAGTTGCATTAGCTACCGCGATTTTTCACGCATACCATTGGCAACCGCGGAACCCGTAATTTCAGATCGAATGAAGGCTGATTTGTTGGAGACTAAGCGCTTGAGAGCATCTTTGGAGATCGGTTCTAACTCGACTCCCGAACGTATCTCATAGATGCGAAATCCGACCTGTCCATTTCGCAGCGTCTCTAGTCGCATGTTGGGAATGGCTAACGTAACAGTCGTGGAGCTCGTCTCGCTCTTCTTTTCTTCCCGACTGCTCGTCCGATCGCTGAATCCTCTCAGTTCGAAGCCCCCCTGCGGCAGGAACCCGACAGCGTACGAAGTGTTATCCTTAACAACCTCATATACAAACTTGGACGAAGGAGCCTCTCTCACAATCAACTTTCCCTCAACTTGCGTTGTTCGGACGATCTCTGGTTTTTCGCCGGTTCGCAGTCTTAAGGTGACGTTCACGTAAGTCTCACGTTCAGAGTCTGTTTGTTTCGCACCTGAGCGTTGCTGGGGTTCGCACACAGAAAACGAAACGAGGGTCCGGATCGCCCAATCGACAGGTCGTAATCCCATCTCGAAGATTCCGGGCCAGAGCAGCAGGCTAAAAACAATCATCAGACGCGAATCATAGAACATGGCATCAGGTCAATTGTGCGTCCTAGATTCTCTCCGAGGCAATGTTCCTTAATTCTCGCCAGCAGTCTCGCCGGGACAGCAATCTATGGTTGTACTGCTCTCAGTGCGTCCCCCATCTTTGATTTAGGGAGTTCCGACTGTAGTGCGATGGCTTTATTCTTGATGAGGGCGTTCAACAGCGAACCCACGTCCGTGGCCCTTTGCTCCTTAAACATGCTTGCGGCGTCCGGTTCTACCTTGTACACCTGCAAACCCAAATTTTGCATTGCCGAACTTATATCTGTTTCGGGAACATTTACAATAACGGTAGCCGAGTCTGACTGAGACAGGCTTTCTCCCTTCTCCGGGTGCCTTGGATCTACAAATCCTCGTACTACAAACGGACTGTCAGGCAAGTATTGTACAAAGCTCGGTTTCTCGTTTTTTGAGAAGGCGAATATATATGCGGGAATTGAGTTCGTTGTGGGCACAACGCGCCCGTCAAGTTGAGTCGCCCGCAGTATTTGCGGCTGTCCTGTAAGGCTCATTCTCACGACGAGGTTCACATATTTAGTAGGCGAGCCAGGGTTGGCTGCCGCCGCTCTACCCCCGGTGGGGGTTGGCAGATAGGGCTTGACAGCTCGGTTCATCAGTCCGAGACACACAGGGCAAAAGTGAGGAGTGTTTGATTTCATTCTGCAGTCCGAGACAGGCCGATAGATCCCCGACAAAGCATAGTCGCAGCCTGTGAATATGCCGACAGTCTGATTTGGATCCAGCCCCTTTGCTTTGTCCGAAGGCACAGGCGTGGTGCTCGCAATAAGTTTGGCCCATGAAACTCCAGTTCGACTGGTCACCGTGGAACAGTTTTTCACGTTGATCGGCGGCGTGCTGTAAGCCCCGCTCACGCTATACTCGTCGTACAATCCTGCTATCCCATGGCCGTATTCATGAGCGACAACATCCCAGTCGTCACCTGCAGTGATGTAGAGCCGCCCACCACGCTGGCAACCTCCATACCCGGCTTCGTTCGCAATAATCAGGACGAAATCGATTTTCTTCACGCCGACAGTTGCATCGACAATTAGTTGGTCTGTATCTCGCGACTCTTCCAGCCAGCAACGGCTCCAATCGCCGCTGTAAATGACCTTCAGTGCAGTGTCTTTTGAATCGCTCGGCGAACTAACACCGGATTCGTGCGACACCAAGTCAACCCGATACATATTGAAAGCCGGGAAGTTATCTTTGTAGAAATCGTGGCCGAATACGCCGTTGACAAGCAATCGATTAACATCTTGTGCGAACTTGGTTTGGTCACCTGCTGCATAACCATCGCCAAGCACCACGAATGTAAGCTTCTCGCCGTCGGGCCCATGATCGACGACCTTTGTCACAGTTTGACCGTGGGCCGCACACATGATGACTAGACAAAAGACACTAGTTGCACTGAACCTCGCCGCACTATTGAAAATCTTCATCTCCACCCTCCAAACATATTCCGTTGGTCCAGAATCCCGAGATTCCGTGGTTTATTTCGAGGCGGGCGGGGGAGATTGATACGATATTCCAAATGACCAAGATTTGAAGTTGTTTACTGTCGTTTTCACCATCGAGGTATTATCGATATAGGTCTGCGACGGCCCAAACGCACGGGAAAACGCAATCTTGGCTACGCCACTTATCAAAATACCGAATGAAACTTGACCGATCCCGTTATTGACATCATTTCCGAATCCATAGTCTCTCGCGTAGCCATGAGACATGAAGCCGTAGCCATAACTGCCGCCCACAAACAACGCACCTGCAAAATTCTTGGAATTAGGCGCCAAATTAATAGAGTTGTATTGAAGATATCCTTCGATTTGTACGCTAGTGTGAGAGGGAGGGGATGTAACATTGACATTCGTCCCGGACTTAAAGTTCTGTATATCAACGCCTTCCTTGGCTATCACGTCTATTAGTGTGCCGAGACCTCCAGTTGAGCCCAGCTTATTTCCTCCCGTTGCAAGCAACGGATAAAGCGCTGAGACAAGAAACGTTCCTCCATATAACACATTTTGAGTCGCTTGCCCGGCGCCATTGGCGGATAACGTAGGGATGGTACCCGAGCTGACGGTCGTCGTGCCCGAGGATCCCGCTTGTATATTAGTCCCGACCGTTACCTGTACTCCTTTAGAGAAGTTGAGGGATGCCAAATCGGCTGAAACAGTCGCAGAACCAGACGCTCCATTGTAAATGGACTTGATTTGGTTGAAATACGAGAGCGAGCCATTGGTGCCAAAGAACGTATTTATGTTCGAATCTATGCCTGATCCGAAGTCCATACAATGTGATCGGGTTGGCAGTAGCCAACAACCAGCAGGTGGAGTAGGAGGTGGAGCTGCTGCTGGTGCACCAGGTGCGGCCGGTACAGGAGACGGAGTGATCTGATATGTCGGGACTCTGATTGTTTGGGCGCGCGTATAGCTAGCAGAACTTGCAAGCAAAAAACAGATGGTTCCGAGTCCCAAAATCTTCGAAATCTGCATGTATATTTCCTCCCCAATCTCTAAGCACACTTCCGGGTCCGCGTCAGAACGAAGGATTCCGAGGCGGAAAACGAACTTTGGGCCTCCGCCCGACAGCGACGCATGTCATCAAAAACGACAGGGCAAAGAAAATCCCTTTCGACAACCGAGCGAAATCGTTATACCCGGAGAGCGCAATGACGATGGAACAAAGTTCTTTGACTGAGATCGGTTACGATTGCACCATTCGCGCACGAAGCGGGCGGTGAAATCCCCACGATAGATGGCGAGTACCTTGTAAGTGAATTGCCGCGGTGTAAGGTACAATCGGCGTCATCTGGAGGTCCCGGCCCTCGATGAATTATGCGGATCTATCCTCACCGGAGCTTTTTTCTCTCTGTTCTGGCGCCGGTGATGCGGCCTGCTGGCAAGAATTCATCCGCCGTTTCAATCCGCTGATTGCGCGCACGGTGCTGCGCGTCGCCATGCGCTATGGAATTTCCAATAAAGCGCTTGTTGACGACCTCGTGCAAGAGACCTACCTGAGGATTTGTGCCAACGAATGCGCGCTACTTCGAAGGTTCAGTCCGAGGCAGCCTGAGTCGGCCTTTGCATTCCTTAAAGTCGTCGCAGCAAATGTCGCGCAGGATCACTTTAAGTCGCGTCTCGCTGACAAGCGAGCACCCGAATCAACAGCGGACTCAGTCGAGGAGACATCGGCAACAGTTGGTTGGGAACCTCCGAAGAGCTCCTTGAACGACCCCGAGCGAGCCGTGCTTATCGATCAGATCGATCGCAAGTTGAAGGAGGTTGTGCCTGAGCGCGAGTTCCAACGTGATCGCACCGTTTTTTGGCTGTACTACCGTTCGGGATTGACGGCGAGCGCCATCGCGTCACTTCCCACAGTGGGTCTGACTACGAAGGGCGTGGAGAGTGTGTTATTTCGCTTGACCCGATTGATCCGAGAAAGCATCTCCGGTCCTGGCGGACCGGATGCTCAGGGAGCAAAAGGATTTCATCAAGCGGAGTCGTTATAGGGAAGGAGCGCAGTAGCATGCTCAAACCAGGTGATCAACACCTGACCGAAGATGAGCTTGACCGGCTAGCAGGCATCTCGGGCCCGGGCCATGCGACTTCTGGTCAATCGGCTGTTGTCGCTCCAACGGCCGCAAGCCATCTCTCAACCTGTCTCGATTGCCGCCGCCGCGTTGAAGAACGGCTGGCAATGATTCAGAAGCTTGCATGCCTGGAGACGTTGGTTTCGGCGGACAGGACTGAATTGTGTCCGAGCAATGAAGAATGGTTGAAGGTAGCGGCTGGACTTGTGCAGCAAGATATGTCGCAAACGATGCTGGACCATGCAGTTCAGTGCGACCATTGTGGCCCCCTGTTGAAACAGGTTATTCAAGACTTCTCTGACCCCACCTCCCCGGAGGAAACGCAGATCGTCGCCAACTTAAAAAGCAGTTCCCTGGAATGGCAGAAGAGGATGTCAAACCAATTAAGCGCATCAGCGTGTCCCCGAGAACAAAGCACTCGCATGTACCAGGCCAGGTGGTCATGGAAGTTGCCAGTTTTTGCATGTTCGGTCGTCGCGTTGTTCGCTGTTCTCATTTGGATTTTGTTACCGCGTCCCGAGCGTCGCGTCGAAAAGCTCCTAGTCACCGCTTATACTGAACGGCGCAACTTCGAGCCTAGGATGCCCGGCGCCGCGTGTGCTCCGCTTAGAATTCAACGTGCTGTGGAGACTTCGCACTTGGACAGTCCACCGTCTCTCCTCGAAGCTGAAAAAGAGATTACAAACAATCTGGCAAAGAACCCATCCGACCCGTTCTGGCTGCAAAGCCGCGCACGAGCAGAGCTCCTCGAAGGAAACTATAGCGGTGCGATTGACGCACTTCGTGAAGCCCTCGCTGCGAAACCGAATTCTCCATCTCTTCTTGTTGACCTTGGTACCGCCTATTCCCAACGTGGGGATGCGACCGGCAACCCACAGGACTACGGACAGGCCGTCGACGTTCTTGGTAAGGCGCTGCAGAACTCCCCTCGCGACCCGGTTGTCTTATTCAATCGCGCGATAATCTCGCGCAAGGCCCTCCTCTTCTCCCAGACAATTGAGGACTGGCAAGCCTATCTTCAAATTGACCCGACGGGTCCATGGGCAGACGAGGCTCGTTCGAGACTAGTTGAGGCGAAGCAGGAACAAGGAAAGAGAAAACAGGGCAGCCTTCAGCCGCTGCTCACGCCAAGTCAATTCGCCGCTTTGGACCTTGATCAGCCCGTGGTGATCGATGCGGTTGATCAGCACTTGGAGACCTATTACGATACGGCGGTCTCGCAGTGGCTCCCTCTCGCGTTTCCAATTGCAGCCTCTAGCTCAGTCGAATCAGCAGATGCCCGCGCCGCATTGCAAAAACTGGCTGCCATTTCCCTGACCCGACACTCTGATCGCTGGTGGACAGACCTTTTGAGCGGGTCTTCCTCGCCTCTATTTCCCGCCGCGCTAAGGTATCTTTCCTCTGCGATTCAAGCCAACGAAAGCGGGTCCACGGATGCAGCTCACAAGAACGCTGTTCTCGCAGTTCAATACTCCCGTCGAGGCGGCTGGAATAAGGCGGCGATAGTTCGAGCAAACATCGAGGACCTCTACGCCTCCAACCTGGGACAAAACGCAGATCAATGTGCTAGCCGACTCGGACCACTTCGCGATAACCCTCAACTGCGTCTCTATCCCTGGTTAGGGATCAAATACCGCATCCAAGAAGGAAATTGTCAGTGGCTTCACGAAAATCTAGGAGGTGCGCTGGACTCGTATTCGTCCGCCGCAACGCAAGCGAAAGCAACCAACTACGGAACTATTCTGCTTGGGGCCCAAGACCACTGGTCTATGGCGGCCGGTGCCAGCGGAGATTATGCCTTGGCATGGCGGCTCGCCACCGACGGGCTAAAAGAGTTCTGGGGTGGAAACTTCTCCGATGTCCGAGGCTACAACTTTTACTACAGCCTATATGAGACCGCACGCTTCAGACAGGAACCATTTCTGGAGGTATCGATTTGGAAAGAAGCCATTCCACTTGCAGAATCATCTCCCGATTTGGCGCAAGTCGCGGTCGCCCACTCACTATCCGCCAATTCCTCGTTGGCCACTCAAGACTCATTCGAAGCACTCCGCGAGTTTGAGCGGGCGACCGAACTGTTCGCACGTTCTCCAAAAACGGAGGCCACACGGTTGGCTCACCTGGAGGCAGAAACGAGACTTGCTGGGGTCGAGACGTCAACAGGTCAGAGCGAGTCTGCGCTCTCGCGACTTCGCTTGATTTCGGCGGAGGTAAATCGGCTTTCCGACAACTACCTTAAGGTTCTCTTCTACGACAACTTCGCCAAGGCGTTGGTGACCGAAGGAGATACCAAAGAGGCCGAGGCATCCTTGCGCTCAGCCATTCGACTAGCTGAATTGCAGTTGCAATCGGTACGGGACGTCAAATCACGACTTGAATGGAAGCTCCGTTCCTCCGAGCCATATCGCGACTTGGTTTCTCTCCTCGTTTCAAAAGGCGATGCGGAAGGCGCCCTCCAGTCTTGGGAAGCATTCAAGGCGGCTCCGGCACGTATTCCGAATCTCAGTTCCCAAGAATCCGGAGATAAGGCAATGCTTAGAAACGCAGCTCTTTGGCAAGTGAGTTCATATTTACCCGGATTGTCCAGAGCCACCTTAATCACCTACGTCATTTTTCCAAAACAACTGCTCATATGGGCTTCCGACAACCGCGGCGTCCATTTCGAGCGCATCTCCGTATCCGCCGCGGAACTCTTAGCCTCCGCAGAGACCTTCCGCGACCTGTGCTCGCGTCCTGGGTCCGATCTCGTCCTCGTTCGGCATCAGGCGGAGCACCTATATGAGCTTCTGGTCGCTCCCATTGAACCCTACTTGCAACCCGGTCGGACTCTGATAGTCGAACTCGACGAAGGACTCGACGGCCTTCCCATGGAAGCTCTGCTTGACAGAAACAACCACTACTTAGGGGAACGCGGCCCGATCATGTCATCACTTGGGGTCCTTTACTCGCGACAGGAAACGCTTGTTCTCAGGATAAGCCGTGAGACGCCGGCTTTGGTTGTCGCAGTCTCAGCTCCTCATCGGGACACTGGGAACCAACTCCTTGGGTTGCCGGACGTCGTTCCTGAGGGCCAGGCTGTCGCTAGCATGTTTAAGTCTGCTCACTTGCTCATAGGTCGCACCGCCACGCTACAACACACACTACGAGAGATTCCTCTCGCCGGTGTTTTTCATTTTGCCGGGCACGCTTCGAACTCCTACTTAACGCCCGGACTCCTGCTCTCCGATTCAGCCCTCACGGCCAACTCCCTAGAAAAACTAACCGTGTCGAGTACCCGCCTCGTGGTTCTTTCGGCCTGTAACACCGAGGCCGGCGCGCTTGGAAGCGTCGACGCTCCCGACAGCCTTGTTGTGTATTTGGTTCGTGCAGGTATACCGCGCGTCGTTGCGAGCCGGTGGGACGTCGATTCCGGCCTAACCCGCCGCTTCATGGTCGAATTCTACACACAGCTGTTGCACGGCTCGTCTGTGGAAGAGTCTCTGTTCGAGGCGCAGAACGCTCTGCGCGGGCAGGTCTCGTCCGGCCATCCTTTCTATTGGGCTGCCTTCACGGTTTTCGGCGCCCAGGCAGCTACCACATGAGTTTCGTTGTGATCGATAAGGCTCAACAATTGCACGAGTATAGGAGGCCACAATGACACCGAGTTCGCTGACCACTCTCTCTTCCAAGTTAGTCTTATGCCTTATGTTTCTGAGTCTTGTTTCCACAGCGTCGCATGCACAAACCAATATCGAAATAGAGGTAGTCGGGCCCTGGAGCTACGTGCAGGACCCAGGCGACACTAATAGGGTCATCTTGGTTGCACCCCAACTGGGGCACACAATGGCAGTCTTCAAAGGAGATGATGGGTTCAATTATTCGAATGCCACAGAGCCATCGATAGGATCTCATCGCTTGGATTTCTCGACTCTGCCCTGCAGTGCTACATCGCCTTCCAAGAAATATCTGTATCCCCTGACCGGAGTCACTCCGAGTACTGTCACAGCTGCCTTACAATCAACTTCCGCATACTCTTTGTCTTTACCCAAGCCCTGCGCCTATGAAAGCAAGATGACTTCCCAGTTTAGGTACAACGCTACTCAGCCCGTCACTCAAGCCGACCCCGAAGGCAGTTTCACTACTTGGATGATTCTTCACTACAGCGTGACAGACCAGACGGTTCCCGCAGACTTAGATAAGGGGACTGGGAGTGCTTCGACGATTCAATTCGGCACAAACAGTGGTTCAACTAAGAATGCAATCAGCGTCACTCTATATGTGAGTCCCAGCATCGGCCCCGACACGCGGTGCGATTCGCATTCCGCAGCAATCTTCGATGCAGTTCTCCAGATGTGGAATGCTCCGCACGTCTATCGTGTCTTCCCCAAATTGAAGCCATTAGCGACCTCAAACCAGCAACTCTCTTCGTATGACTACACATGCGATCAAGGCAAGGCTAATTCTGCCAACGTTTTCGCACCTAAAGTCCCGGGCCACCAACAGAAACGCGCTCCCGGCAGGGCAGACTGCCACGCAGCACAAGTTAACGTGAATGGTGTGGTCAACTAATTCGCAGGTCCAGCAAGGTGTGACGGCAGTTTCCTAGGCCGTTGTTGTTGAATGGGGTCTGGAAGATCCCACCATGGTTGGCGTCCAACTAGCGTCCAAAACCCCGTGTTTTGGGGGTGGTTTTAGGGGGTCTCCGAACTGTAAGGGCAATTGAATCATCAAGACTTAGGGTTTGCTCGTCGAGCTCATAACCCGAAGGTCGTCAGTTCAAATCTGACCCCCGCAACCATTTCGTGATCGACAAGGCCGGAATCCAGAATTCCGGCCTTTTTCGTGCAAAATCATCTCCTGAACTAGATTCGAATTTGCAACCCTCCCTCAACAGCTGGATTTGCGCTCGCTTTGAAGCCGCCGCAGTGTCCCCTGTAACTTCTTTCCGCCTCGACTCGCAGTTCAGTTTTCCCAATTGTCCGAAGGCGGCGCAATCCCGAGTCGTTTCATCTTGTAAAACAACGTGGTGCGTTTCAGACCCAGTCTCGCCGCTGCTCCCCGCGGACCACCCAGCTTCCAATTCGCTCGCTGACAAGCAGCAAGAATCTCCTGGCGCACTTTGTCCTCCAGCGTCGGATTGGAAATCTCGACCGGTGATGGATCACAATTCTCCGGCACTATCGGTGCGAACACTCCATCCGTGGAAAGGATGACCCCACGCGCAACATGGTTTTGAAGTTCGCGAACGTTCCCGGGCCAAGGGTGACGGACGATGGCACTCATGACCTCCTCGGGGATTGTATTAATGAATTTGTCCATGGAGGTAGCGAACTGTTCAACGAAGTACTTCACGAATTCCCGGACGTCCTCTTTCCTTTCGCGGAGCGGCGGCAAGGAAATCGGGAAAGTATTCAGCCGATAGTAAAGATCTTCCCGGAACTCACGGTCGCGAACCATTTGCCGCAAGTCTCGGTTGGTAGCGACAACAACGCGGACATCCACCTGCGTGGTACGTGTGCAACCGACGGCCTCGAATTCGTGTTCCTGGAGTACGCGCAGCAGCTTGGGCTGAAGTTCCAGCGGCATATCTCCAATTTCATCGAGGAGCAATGTCCCGCGATCGGCAAGCGCAAAGCGGCCCACGTGTGAAGTGACCGCGCCGGTGAACGCTCCCCGTTCATGTCCGAACAGCTCGCTTTCGAGAAGCCCGGCGGGCATCGCCGCACAGTTCACCTTGACGAGATTTCGGTTGCGGCGAGGACTGAGTTCATGAATCGCGCGCGCTATGACTTCCTTGCCGGTGCCGGTCTCGCCCGAGAGCAGCCCGGTCGCG